>Ga0115012_10000544_pt1 | contig 21404 bp, 20 predicted proteins | sample TroAtlMetagenome_FD_88706 | JGI IMG/M metagenome (GOLD analysis project Ga0115012, IMG submission 88706) | Marine eukaryotic phytoplankton communities from Atlantic Ocean - Tropical Atlantic ANT10 Metagenome | ecosystem: Environmental > Aquatic > Marine > Oceanic | place: Tropical Atlantic...
GAGCGGTCACCTGACGACTTTGACGGGTGCCCTGATCCGAGAGCTCGCCCTCGGCGGTGGAAATTGGGTTGTCTGCAGTGCAAACGACGCAACCACTGACCACGGCGTCGTCCAGATGCTCAGAGACAACAACATCACGGTCTACACCCTGGGCAACCGCAACGACGCCTACAGGCAAGCGCTCACGCACAAGCCCAATCTCATCGCCGATGTGGGAGCGGACATCATGACCACGCTCGCCACCGAACAGCCTGAGCTCAGCGAGTTTGTGCAGGGCGCTGTCGAGGTCACCCGGTCAGGTGTCAGCAAGCTCCGAGCACTCGACAAGCTGCCCTTTGGTGTGGTGAACATCAATGATGGGAAGCTCAAGCCGACCATCGAGAATCGCCACGGCGTTGGCGAAGGTCTCTGGCATGCAGTCCAAGCACTGACGGGCATGCACCTCTCGGGTCGCCGAGTGGGCATCATTGGCTACGGACCGGTGGGTACCGGTGTGGCGGCCTATGCGCGTGCCGCAGGCGCCAGCTGTGAGGTTGTAGAACCCGACGCTATTCGTCGCCTCGTCGCACACTACGACGGATACCCCACCCCAACCCTCGAAGACTGCCTCCAACGTGTCGGCGTGGCTGTCACATGCACAGGCGTGTCGGGTGCGGTCTCAGTCGAACAACTGAGCAAGGCGCGGAACGGGCTGGTACTGGTGAACGCTGGGCACGGAAATGACGAAATTGATGTCCGAGCCATTCGTTCCGCTGCGACGGCCGTCGACCAAATCTCGGACCATGTGGTCCGCTATACGCTCGATTCAGGGCCCACAGTGATCGTGATGGCGGCAGGAAACCCCCTCAACATCGTGACCAACTCAGGCTCACCTGAACCCGTCCTCCTCCACTTCGCCCTCCTCGGGCTGACCCTCGAGTGGTTGGCCGGTCAGAACCTGAGCCCCGGCGAAATCGCCGTCCCAGACGTGCTCGAGGATATGACTGCAGAGCTGGCCATGGACGCATTCGGAATGGCCCATGGCTGACCTCAGCATCACCGATGAAGTGGACGAGCTCGCCGTAGCGCTGGTTCACGCCCTGTCTCGCCAGGATGGTGAGCAGGCGCTCGAGCTGGCGCAGGCGATGGAACCTCTCATCGGTGAGCGAGCAGCACTCCGCGCTCGGCACGCGACTTGGACTGCACAAGCACACCAGCTCCGCGGTAACTTCGCGCAGGCAGCAACCATGATTCGGAGCGCCATCGCACTGGCCCAGGCCGCCGGTGAGTCGGAGGCGTTGCCAGGACTGAAAATGCTCAAGGCCGACATTATTCGAGGAAAGGTTGCGTCCAAGACTGCCGATGCACTCCCGCTACCTGACACCCTCCTTGGTCGCGCGGTGGCCGCCATGGACAGCGGCGACCTCGACGGGGGCGCAGCCCTTGCACGCCAAGCACGAATCGAGGCCCAGTCGATGGGTAACGCCAGAGATGAGGTGTTCGCGCTGTTGGCGCTCGCTCGAATCAATGGCCAAGAAGACTCAGCAATTCGGGCCGCCTTTGCGGTCGCCGATGCCTCCGATGACAAGAACCTCGTCACTGCAGTGTCCCGCGCTGCGGGCGCGGCCTCAGTCGCTCTACCGAAGAAAGTGTTCTAGCTAAACACTTGTTATCAAAGAGAAAAGCATGGCCGTCAATCGCGCGAACATCGTCGACCAAAACTTCACTGAGACCGTCAGAAGCTATGCCACAGGCACAGCTCAGGTGGACCTAGATCAACCCGTGCGGGCTGGATTTAGGCTCACAGGGCGCCAGGCCATTGCGTTGTTCGAGACCATGGTGTCCAGTCGCCACCTGGACCTCACCAGCCGAATCCTCAAAGCCGAGGGCCAGTCGTTCTACACCATCGGTTCGTCTGGCCATGAAGCCAACGCGGTGGTTGCGGCCGCCAGCCGACATACCGACCCCGCATTCTTGCACTACCGCTCAGGGGGATTCTTCATCGAGCGCGCAAACCAGCTCGGTGGCCAAAGCCCCATCTTTGATGTGCTCCTCGGGCTCGTTGCCTCATCCGACGAACCGATCGCGGGTGGACGTCACAAAGTCTTCGGTTCTGTAGACCTGTGGATTCCGCCGCAGACCTCCACGATCGCCAGCCACCTCCCCAAGGCGGTTGGTGCTGCGTTCATGATGGGAAGACAGAAACGCGTCGGCCTCAATGCTCCCGTGCCCGATGACAGCATCATCATCTGCTCTTTCGGCGACGCCTCGTCCAACCACGCTACAGCCTGCGCGGCGTTCAACACGACCGCCATGGCGACGCACCAGAATCTCCCCTGCCCGATAGTCTTTGTCTGTGAAGACAATGGACTGGGCATCTCTGTTCGGACACCAAAGGGCTGGGTCGAGGACCGCTTTCGGGCCGACCCATGGATCACGTATTTCGGGGCAGACGGGCTCGATTTGGTCGATGCCTTCGAGGCCGCGCACGACGCCATCGAGCACGCGCGCGAGACACGCAAGCCCTCGTTTTTGCACATAAAACTGGTCAGACTCTTGGGCCACGCGGGATCGGATGTGGAGCAACTCTACCGCTCAACCGATGAGATCGTCGCGACCGAGTCCAAGGATCCCCTCCTGAGTACTGCAGCCATGCTGATCGAAGGTGGCTGGCTGAGCACGGACGATGTGTTGTCCATGTACGCACGCATCCGTGACACAACGCTGGCCCTCGCCAGAGAGGCGGTGGCTCGACCGAAGCTCACCGAGGTCAGCGACATTGTGGCTCCACTGGCCCCCCTCAGTCCAGACAACGTCCGTGCCGAGGCCAGAACAAGCGCCAATACGGACGCTCGACAGGCCTTCCATGGTCGGCTCCCCGAGGAAGAGCGACCCCGTCACATGGCAATGCTCCTGAACCGCGCACTGGGCGACATGCTGGTCAAGCACCCCGAGCTGTGCATCTTCGGTGAGGATGTTGCTCGCAAGGGCGGCGTTTACCATGTGACAGCCGGCCTACAGGAAAAGGCAGGGGTGGGTCGCGTCTTCAATACCTTGCTCGACGAGACATCGATTCTGGGTGTGGCGCTCGGCGCCGCCCAGATGGGCATGCTCCCGATGCCAGAGATTCAGTACCTGGCCTACCTTCACAATGCCATCGACCAGATTCGAGGCGAGGCCTGTTCGCTTCAGTTCTTCTCGAATGCCCAGTACGCCAACCCGATGGTCGTTCGCATCGCGGGGCTGGCATACCAGAAGGGATTCGGTGGACACTTCCACAACGACAACTCAGTCGGCAGTCTTCGGGAGATCCCTGGGCTCATCATGGCCTGCCCGAGTAACGGCGAGGACGCAGGGGGGATGCTTCGAACCGTCGTCGCCGCCGCCAAGGTCGATGGCCGCGTGAGCGCGTTCATCGAGCCCATCGCCTTGTACATGACGAAGGACTTACACGAAGAGAAGGATGGCCTGTGGTCATTCGCCTACCCTAAAGCAGACTTCAACGTCGATATTGGTAAGGCCCGTACCTGGGGAGATGGAGAGGATCTCACCATCATCAGCTACGGCAATGGTCACTGGATGAGTCTCCGGGTCGCCAAGCGATTGGAGGCCCACGGCATTCGAGCGCGGTGTGTGGACATTCGTTGGCTCAACCCCCTGCCGGTGGAGGATATGGTTCGAGAAGCCAAGGCAACCGGGCACGTCCTGGTCGTCGATGAGTGTCGAGAAACCGGGGGTATGGCAGAAGGAATCTTGGCTGCGCTGGTTGAGGGATGCCCTGAAGTCAAGATGGCTCGAGTCACAGGAGTAGACACCTACATCCCACTCGGCGCCGCAGCCAACCTCGTGCTCGTGAGTGAGGACGACATTGAAGCGGCAGCAAAGGCGTTGGTGAAGTCATGAAGCGAGCACTCGTCCTCTGCCCTGGCCGCGGGTCCTACTCACGCGACACTCTGGGCTCTGTAAAGGGCTTACAAAGCCCAGCCCTCGACGTCTTTGATGCACATCGGCAAGGTCATGATCGACCAACCGTTCGAGAGATGGACGCTGCGGAAAAATTCACCAGTAAGCTCCACATTCGTGGCGAGAATGCCAGCGCGCTCACCGCAGGGGTCAGCCTGGCCGACCTCGATCAGGTCAATACGGACGCATTCAATGTGGTCGGCGTGGTCGGCAACTCAATGGGTTGGTACACGGCACTCGGCTACGCGGGAGCACTCCCGATGGAGGCAACGGCCGAACTCATCGAAACCATGGGCCAGTATCAAGCAGGCAACATCATCGGGGGTCAAATCGTCTATCCCTGTGTCGCAGACGACTGGACGATTGATGAGTCTCGACTCGCGGTCGTGGAGCAAGCGGTGGCGGAGATTCCCGATCTGCATTGGTCCATTCGTCTGGGCGGGCAGGCCGTACTTGGGGGGACCGAGGAGGCGCTCCAGGCTGCCAGCGAACTGTTGCCTGCCATCGAACTCGGGACCCATGGATTCCCCCTTCGACTCCCCCTCCACTCAGCGTTTCATACACCGCTCATGCATGCCACTGCTGAGCAAGCAGCCGGCGATCTGGCTCACCTCCCGTGGCGCGCCCCAAAGGTCACACTGATCGATGGTCTCGGGCGTATATTCAGGCCACACTCGGCCTCGCCCGAGATGATTCGCGACTACACACTTGGCGCTCAGGTCACCGACACCTTCGATCTAACGACGGCCCTCATCACGGCCCTGCGGACCGTAGGCCCTGATGTGGTCATCTTGCCAGGCCCAGGCAGCAACCTCGGAAGTGCCGTGGCACAAGCGATGATTCGAGAGGGCTGGGCTGGAATACAGAATCGGGATGACTTCATCTCCCGACAGAACAGCGACCCCATCCTCCTGAGCATGCGCTGGCCGGACCAGCGAGCAAGAGTGGTTGTCAGTTGAGTGGGCTCTTTGACGACGCGCTAGGCCTTAAACATGTCGACAGAGCCGGATGGAAGCGAGCTGGTATCGCCGCACCGGAGAGCGTGGCGGCCCACAGCTGGGGTATCGCCTGGCTGGTTATGAACCTGAGTCCAGAGGGAATCGACACCGAGCGCGCGCTCAAGATCGCCCTCGTGCATGACCTACCCGAGGTGATCGCGGGTGACATTACGCCACACGATGGCATCACAAAAGACGCAAAGCATGCCCTCGAAGAAGTCGCTGCAGCCGACCTGTTCCAGGGTCGCCCAGACCTCGTAGAACTCTGGAGAGAGTACCAGGCGGGCAAGACGGCAGAGGCACGATTTGTCAAAGAGTGTGACGCACTCGACATGGCGCTACAGGCTGTCAGATACAACCGCACACAGGGCACCGACACCGCCGAGTTTATCGACTCGGCGAGGGCCAAAATCCACACGCCGGCCCTACTCGAACTTCTCGAGCAGAGCACTCAGCGCTGAACGGCTCTTAGTAGCGGTAGTGCTCGGGCTTGTACGGCCCGTCCACGTCTACACCGATGTAGTCGGCCTGGGCTTGACTCAGCTTCGTGAGCTTCACGCCGAACTTGTCCAGATGCAGACGTGCAACCTTCTCGTCCAAGTGCTTTGGCAGCGTGATGACGGTTGGCGCCATGCCGTCAGGATCGACAAGCGTGTTGGTCCCGTAGGCCTCCGCACGCTCGTGCAGCTCAATCTGAGCCATGGTCTGGTTGGTGAAGCTCGCGCTCATCACCAAGCTGGGGTGTCCGGTCGCACAGCCAAGGTTCACAAGGCGACCCTCAGCGAGGACGATGATGCTGTGCCCTCCGCCCTTGGGGCCATGCGTGGTGTTCGAGAACTTCCACTCGTGAACTTGGGGCTTGATTTCGATCTTCTCGACCTCGCCATCGTCACGCATCTGCTCAAGCACGGCCATCTCGATTTCGTTGTCGAAGTGCCCGATGTTGCAGACGATCGCGTTGTGCTTCATCTGCTTCATGTGCTCGGCTGTGATGATGCCGAAGTTTCCAGTGGTGGTGACAAAGATGTCCGTGTCTTGGACCTCGTCCTCCATGGTCACGACATCGATCCCGAGCATGCACGCCTGGAGGGCGCAGATTGGGTCCACCTCGGTGATCTTGACGCGAGCTGACTGTCCGCGAAGCGACTCGACTGAGCCCTTGCCCACATCACCGAAGCCGAGCACGAGGGCCTTCTTGCCAGCAATGAGTACGTCGGTGGCGCGCATGATGGCGTCCACGAGCGAGTGTCTGCAGCCATAGACGTTGTCGAACTTCGACTTGGTCACCGAGTCGTTCACGTTGATTGCAGGGAACAGAAGCGACCCATTCTCCGTGCGCTCCACGAGGCGGTGGACACCCGTTGTTGTCTCCTCAGAGACACCGCGAATGTTCTTGGCCATCTCGGTCCAGTATGTGTCGCCTTTCTGCTCACGCACGTCCTTCAGAATTTGGAGGATGACCGCCATCTCCTCAACGTCCGTGCTGCTCGGGTCAGGCATCTCGCCCTTCTTCTCGAGCTCATGGCCGAGGTGTACAAGAAGTGTGGCGTCGCCACCATCATCGAGGATGAGGTTTGGGCCGCCCTCGCCTGGCCAAGCCAGCGCCTGAAGCGTGCACCACCAGTACTCCTCCAAGGTCTCGCCCTTCCAAGCGTAGACGGGGACACCGGCTGGGTCGCTCAAGCTGCCGCCCGGACCCACAACCGCTGCGGTGGCCGCATGGTCTTGGGTCGAGAAGATGTTGCAGCTGACCCAGCGAACGTCGGCACCAAGCTCAACCAAGGTCTCGATGAGCACCCCGGTTTGGATGGTCATGTGAAGAGACCCCATGATCCGGGCTCCCTTCAGGGGCTCTTTGCCTTTGTACTCTTCCCGAAGTGCTGCCAAGCCTGGCATCTCAACCAGTGCCAGATCCAGCTCTTTGCGACCAAAGCGGTTGGCTTCCTCGCTCCAGTCGGCGACGCGGTACGGCATATCCGCAAACAGCGGTAGGCCAGTGTTCATAAAGGTCGGGGCGGAAACAAAGGGTGCCGTGCTCATGACATCTCCTGCAGGTGTGTTGGGTTTCTCCTAACCGGATGAACCGAGTTGTGGAGACACACGAGCGATGTTCCGTATTCCTACCCTGGAGGCCAACTCATCTGACGACCACCCAGAATGTGTACGTGCAGGTGGTATACGCTCTGCCCTCCCTGACGACCCACGTTGGTGACCAACCGGTAACCGGTCTCCTCAAGGCCCTCTTGGCGGGCGACCGTAGCGGCAGTCAACATCAGCTTGCCCATGAGGGCTTCATCCTTAGGCTCGGCTGTAGCGACCGATACGATGGGCTTCTTGGGGATCACAAGGATGTGGACGGGTGCTTGGGGCTGAATGTCTCGAAAAGCCAGCACTTCATCGTCTTCGTAGACTTTGGATGCGGGGATTTCGCCGTCGATAATTTTCTGAAAGATGGTCATGCGAACTCAGTACCGCGCAAAGATGGGCAACACAAGGACGCCGCCATCGTGCTTCGGCCCAGCGACCATGAAGAAGCCGTTCCGTCGAATCGATACTGTGGTGTCGAGGATCACAGCCTTCTTCCCCTTGATACGAACGCGTACTCTCGCCTTCTCAGCGGTCTTTGACAGGAGTGTCAACTGGACAGAGCGACCACCTGGAATGGGCATCTGGATCTTCCCGTCACGACGCACCGTACCGCCTTGCGTATCGACGTAGCTAAACCCGGAGTACTTTAAGCGACGGAGGTGCTTGACGATGCGGTCGAGCTTGTCGTCTGTGTCGCTGTGCGCGTTCGTTGCGTGGACCGTCCACATGCGAAGCTTCACAGCTGCAGAGGACTGCCCGACCGTCTTCCCCTGGGCCCAGCCATTCTGAGGCAGGGCCACCAATGAGAGCAGAAGCAGGAGTCGCATCATTAGGGTCTTGAGGCCTCGTCACCAATCATGATGATTGTTGGCGCCTGCTCGCCGAACTGGAGCACCTCGACCTCACCCGCATCGATGGCCTCGATATCAACGGGCGCCTCCAAGATGGGCGCCATCGTTGCCTCCATGGACGGCGCGGCAGGATCACCCATCCCCATGTAGAGCAGTAGAGCGGCTGCAGCAGCAAAAGCGACCCCAACCGCCGCTGTACCCACAACACGCCACCGGCCACCTGGTGCCAGCCAAGAGATCCCGCCAAAGTCTTCCGATGCCTCATGTCGAACAGCATCTTTGAGAAGCGAGCCCATCGGCTGTTCACCAACCGCACCGCCAACAGCCGGTGCAATGGCTGGCCAGAGCGATTCAAGCTCCCCTGCCTCTGCGACAACCTCCGCCTGAAGCTGTGGCCCGAGAGGTCCACGTGTCCCCAGCTCCGCCATGACGGCAGCTGCGAACGACGGGATGTCCGCCTCACCCTGAACACTGTCTGACACATGAACGGGAAGGTGCCCCAGCCGACGCATGACTGTTTCGGCAATGGTTGGTGCCTCAACAGACACCAACTCAGCTGCTATGGCGCGCCGGAGTGCACGATCGGAGCGAACCTGCTCCTCCGGACGCAACGCGACAGCGTCTCGGGACGCGAGACCGTCCTCGGCCAACAGTCGAGCATACTCGTCGGGGCTCAAGCTCATGGTGAGATCCTCTGCCATTAGTTGGGCCGGTGGTCTGCAAGGAGGGTCTGCAGCTTCCGACGCGCGTAGTAGAGGCGACTCATCACCGTGCCCTCGGGAATGTCCAGGATCTCTGAGATCTCCTTGTAGGGCATGTCCTCGAGCTCCCGGAGAATGAGCACCTGACGCTGATCGTCGGGGAGCGTGTCTACAGCATCCATGATGGTCTTGTACACGCGGGCACTCGAGACGTTCTCTGCGGGGTCGTCTCGCTTCGAGTGCAGCCGAACGACCTGAGCACCTTCCGAGCCACCGCGCATGTCATCAAACTCTGAGTGTCGGCGGTGTTTCATCTTCCGGAGATGATCGATGGCCAGATTCATGCCGATACGACACAGCCACGTGTAGAACTTTGACTCCAGGCGAAAGCGATGAAGATTCTGGAATGCCTTCACGAAGCAGTCTTGTGCGAGATCTCGCGCATCTTCCGGGTCTCTGACCATTCCGTAGACCACGTAGTAGATTCGCCGCTCGTACCGCTCAACAAGCACCCTGTAGGCCTCTGGGTCCCCGTTGAGGACAGCCTGAATCATCTGCGAGTCGGGATCGAGCCCAGGAGGCCCTCCATCACCCGTGTGTTCTTCTGCTCTTGGCATCTCTGTCTCCTCGATGGCTGAAATGTCAGTGTGCGGCATCCCAAGTATCGCCATCACCGGATTCAACGATCAGTGGCACTTTAAGATTCACAACATTTGTCATGGCATCCTCGACCGCAACCCGGACAGCGTCCAATAGTTCAGTTGGAACCTCAAGAACCAGTTCATCATGAACCTGCAAAATTAGCTTTGCCTCGGGGAATCTCGTGGCCAGCAATTGGTGAACCTTGATCATCGCGGCCTTAATGATGTCGGCCGCAGAGCCCTGGACTGGCGTGTTGATGGCGATACGCTCAGCGGCCTCGCGTTCATTGCGATTGGACGCCTTCAGTCCGTGTAGAACACGTCGCCGACCCCACATGGTTTCAGCGTAGCCACGCTCTCGAGCCTCGGCCTTACCATCCTCGATGAACTTGGCGACCTGTGGATACCGCTTGAAGTACTGGTCCATGTAGTCAGCTGCTCGGCCCCGAGGAATTCGAAGCTCGCGGGCAAGCCGGAATGCGCTCATTCCGTAGACAATCCCGAAGTTGATGGCCTTGGCAGCCCGCCGCTGGTCTGCGGTCACGAGGGGCGCCATGACGCCAAAAATCTCCGCCGCAGTCCGACGATGGATGTCTTCGCCATCCCGGAATGCTTCCACCAGCGGTCCGTCTCCGCAGAAGTGCGCGAGGATTCGCAACTCAACCTGACTGTAGTCGATGCTCAAGAAGCGGTGACCAGGCTTGGCGACAAAGCAGCCACGAATCTTTCGCCCGGCCTCCGTCCGAATGGGAATGTTCTGGAGGTTCGGGTTGTTGGACGAGAGCCGACCGGTTGCCGCCACAGCCTGATGGAACGATGTGTGAATTCGTCCATCGGCGGCCACGGTTTCAGGGAGGGGGTCCACATAGGTCGACTTCAGCTTCGCCAGCTCTCGGTACTCCAGCATCAGCCGGCAGAGCTCGTCGCCCTGCAGGTCACGCAACGTCGCAAGCGTCTCCGCATCGGTGCTCGGTCCCGTCTTTGTCTTCTTGATCGGCTTCAGCCCACGTTTCTCAAACAAGATCGGCGCCAACTGCTTGGGCGAGTTGATGTTGAACTCCTCCCCCGCTTCCTCGTAGACCGCCGCCCGAAGCACGTCGATGCGTCCAGCAAGGTCAACGCTCATCGCTCGAAGCGCCTCAACGTCGACCCCGATGCCGGTCAGTTCCATGTCTGCAAGCACCTCAATCAAGGGCAACTCCAGCTCCCGATACACCCGACTCAGCGCCTGCAACTCTTCAGCCATCTTCGCCTCGAGCATCAGCACAATGTCGGCGTCCTCGGCCGCATACGCCGTGGCCTTGTCGACGGGCACTCGCGCGAACTCTCCGTCCACTTCAGCGGTGGTGTCCTTGTAAGACAGCATGCTGTGACCGAGGTAGCGGTCGGCCAGCGCATCCAGGCCGTGCTGGCGCTGGTCAGCAGCCAACACGTAGTCGGCAAGCATGGTGTCCCCGTCGATGCCACACAGGTTCAAGCCATTGGCACGCAAGACCTTGAGGTCGTACTTCAAGTTCTGACCGGTCTTTTTGATGCTGGCGTCGGCGAGCAGGGGGGCAAGCACCTCGACCGCCCCTGCACAGTTTGGTCCATCGGCATGCGCAATTGGAACGTACACAGCCTGATCCGCCCACGCGAAGCTCATGCCGACGAGCGTGGCCACCAGAGGGTTCAGCGACGTCGTCTCGGTGTCGAAGGAAAATCGTCCAGCGGCGCTGAGGTCCCTGACCAGCTGGTGCAGCTCAGCCTCAGACACGACGGCCCGGTACTTCGTGCGGTCGACTTTCACACTGCTCGCGGCGTCACCGCCCAGGTTCTCCTGCGCCATTGTGAGGAACCGACGGAAGCGGTATTCCGCAAACCGGGTCTCGAGAGCCTTCCAGTCGGGCGTCTTGACGGCGATGTCTTCGAGACCAAGATCGAGGGGGACATCACACTTGATGGTGACCAGCGTGTGCGCAAGCGCCACGTCGTCTGCCGCTTCGGCGACGCGCTCACCCGTCTTGCCACCGATGTCCGCAGCATTGGAGATGACGGCCTCGGCGCTGCCGTACTTGTTCACGAACTGGGCGGCCTTTTTGGGTCCGACACCTGGAACGCCAGGAATGTTGTCCGACGCATCCCCCATCAGCGACAGCAGATCGATGATCTTGTCCGGGGGCACGCCCCACTTCTCTTCGACATCCTCGGGCCCGAGGCGCTGATCACCACCGCGACCAAAGCGGAGGAGCCCCACGTGAGGACTGACCAGCTGGGCAAAGTCCTTGTCGTTGCTGATGATCGTCACCTCGATGTCTTCGCTCGCATGCTGGGCAAGCGTTCCGATGATGTCATCTGCCTCAAAGCCCTCCATCGCCATCGCAGACACCCCGAACTCGTGACACAGCGGGATGAAGTGCGGCCACTGGGCCCGAAGATCTTCGGGCATGTCGGGGCGTTGACCCTTGTAGTCGGGATAGAGGTCGTTCCGAAAACTGAGTCCTTTGTCGAAGAGCACGCACATGTAGTCGGGCTGGTCGGTCTCCAGCATCTTCCGAAGCATGGCGGTAAACCCGAACAATGCCCGGGTTGGAAAGCCATCTGGCGACCGCATGTCGTTCTGAATCGCAAAGAAGGCGCGAAAGGCCTGGTTCGAACCATCGACCAGGAAGAGCTTTTTCGGCATGGTGACTCACCTAAGCAAGTGATAAATGTATGACCTCAAACGCGTAACCAGCAGGACATGACCATGTCGGACCCAAACCTCTCTCTTGGCAGCTACAGCCCCACCGATACGGAGCTGTTCACCCCCACGGAGGAGCACGAGATGCTTCGGGCAATGGTGGCAGAGTTCACAATTGACCATGTGGAACCCCAAGCAGAAGAGTTCGACGAGAAGGAGTGCTTAAACATCCCCCTCTTCAGGCAACTCGGCGACCTCGGATTGCTCGGCATCACGATCCCTGCCGAAGACGGTGGCGCCGGCATGGACACGGTCGCCGCGGTCATCGCCCACGAAGAACTGAGCAAGTCAGATCCAGGGTTCTGTCTGGCCTACCTCGCCCACTCCATGCTGTTCGTGAACAACTTCTACTACTGCTCCAATGCTGAGCAACGTGAGCGCTACCTCGACAAGGTCCTGACCGGAGAGTGGATTGGCGGTATGGGGATGACCGAGCCCGGCCACGGCACCGATGTGGTCGGTATGCAGACCACAGCAGTCCGCCAAGGCGACACCTACATCCTCAACGGGACAAAGACCTACATCACAAACGGCCCCGAAGGACACGTCTTCCTTGTCTACGCCAAGACCGACAACCGCATCTCCGCCTTTGTGGTCGACCGCGACTGTCCAGGTTTCTCGACATCGCATCACATCCCCAAGATGGGCATGCGCGGCAGCTCGATGTCAGAGCTCATATTCGACGACTGCGTCGTTCCGGCCTCGAACCTGCTCGGAGGAGAGGGTGATGGACTGACCCACATGATGCGAAACCTCGAGATCGAGCGCCTGGCACTGGCGGCGATGAGTACAGGTATCGCTGAGCGGTGCCTCGATGTCATGATCAAGTACGGTGCCGAGCGCCAGGCATTCGGCTCTCCCATCAACCGCTTCGGCCAGATTCAGCGATACATCGCCGATTCCTTCGCCATGACCCAGGCCGCCCGCTGTCTCATCTACCAGGTCGCTCGAAACGTCGGGCCGGACATCCGCAACCGGGTGGGTTCCGATGCTGCCAAGCTCTTCGCTGGCCCCGTTGGTAAAGTTGTCGCAGACAACGCGATGCAGGTCATGGGCGGTGCTGGCTACTGCAGAGAGTACCCACTTGAGCGACTGCTCAGAGATGCTAAGCTCATCGAGATCGGCGGCGGCACCCTGGAAAGCCACCAAAAGAACCTATCCAAGGACCTTTCTCGACTGTTCGCGGGTTGATCGCAACGGAGACCACCATGGCCATTGGCAAGCGCATTGTTCTGTTTATACTCACCAACCTTCTGGTCTTGGTGCTCGTCGGCGTCGTTTTCCGGATGGTGGGCTTCTCTGGCTATTACACGTCTACCGGTGGGCTCGACTTGGTGGCCCTGCTGGTCTTCTCCGGCATCTTCGGATTCGCAGGCTCGTTCATCTCGCTCCTGCTGAGCAAGTTCATCGCCAAGCGCGCCATGCGCGTACAGATGATTGAGACACCACGAAATCCCACAGAAGAGTGGATTCTGACCGCAACCCACAGGCTCGCAGACCAAGCGGGTGTTGGGCGACCCGAGGTCGGCATCTTCGAGGGCGCGCCAAACGCCTTCGCCACGGGCTGGAACCGCAACAATGCGCTCGTGGCCGTCAGCACGGGCCTCATCCAGCGCATGAGCAAGGACGAGGTCGAGGCCGTTCTCGCCCATGAGGTTGCACACGTGGCCAACGGCGACATGGTGACACTCGCCCTCATCCAGGGGGTCGTGAACACCTTCGTGATCTTCATGGCACGAATCGTCGGCTACTTTGTGGACCGAGTCCTCCTCAAGAATGAACGCGGCCATGGCCTCGGCTACTGGGTATCCGTCATTGTGGCAGAGATTGTGTTCGGGCTGCTTGCCAGCGTGGTCGTGATGTGGTTCTCACGCCTGAGGGAATACCGCGCCGACGCAGGGGCTGCGGAGCTGACCAGCAAGGAGGCCATGATTGGTGCGCTTCGGGCCCTGGGTCAATCCAACGAACCCGAGATGCCCGAGCAGGTTGCAGCCTTCGGTATCAACGCGAAGGGAGGCCTACTCGCTCTGCTTCGGTCACACCCCCCCATCGTCGACCGCATCCGTGCCCTCGGCGGCTAAACTACAGTAGCAACGGCGTCTGCGAGCGCCGTGAGCGTGGGACGCTCTGCACATGCGGACACACGCACACCGTGTTGCTCAGCGACCTCCAGTGTTGTGGGGCCGAGCACCACCACAGGCAGTCTCGGACGTCCATTGGCCTCCACGTAGGCCTCGATGGTTCGACCGCTGGTGAACACCAAGACATCGAGGCCCTCGTCGGCCACCACTGTAGGTTGCATCTCAGCCCGATAGACGATCCACCGTGTGACCCCACGAGCAGTCAGTGCAGCATCAAGACCGGGAGAGGGTTGCTCTGCACCGAGGTACCAAACCACACCTGGACCCGAATGCAACAACTCAAGCGCTGCCAACCCCCCACCCTGTCCGACGGCACGCACACTCAAGCCTCTCGCCTCGAGGGCTGCGGCAGTGGCTGGCCCGACCGCCACCACTTCTGCATCCAAGATGCTCCCCGAAAGATCTGGCGCGAAGCGAACAGCTGCTGCCGAGGTCACCAACACTTGACTGGGTGCACCGGCAGGCGGGTGCGCACCAGTACCGACCAGCCGAAGCATCGGAACATGGACAGAAGCCAGCCCGCGTTCGGCCAACAGATTCGACAACGGCGCTGCATGCTCTCTGGTTATCAAGACAGTTGGCATGCAAAAGGGCTAACACCAGGTGAACGCTCCGTTTACAATCGTTGCCTGGAGGTGCCCATGGCCCGCATGTATTTTCTGGCTGTCCTGACCATCGGCTGCGGCAAGATGGATCGAAATGGATTCATCAGCGACTACGCTCAGGCCTACTGTGATTGGGAGGAAAGCTGCGGTAAAATCGCAACCTACGGTACGTACGACAGCTGCGTCGATACGCGCGAGAACGATGCCCGTTACGTCCTGGCACCAGGTGAAGATGACTGTTCCTTTGACGAGAGTGAGGCTGAATCATGCGTGGATGCCTTCGACGGCCTGGAGTGCCAAGTCACAGCCGCCGCCGAAATTGATTCCTGCTACAGGGTCTCTGATTGCTACCAGTCTGAGCCTGAAGATGGTGACACACCCACATGAGGTGCGCACTCGTCTTTGTCGCGCTCATGAGCTGCATGGACCAAGGCGAATTTGAATCGGACTTTGCGGCCGAGTACTGCACGCTCCTGTCAGAATGTGAGGCACTCACAACATACGGCTACCGCAACACCGGTGAGTGCGAGGACCACGCCACTGTGATCACAGACGGCTGTGATTTTAGCGAGGACCAAGGAAAGACCTGCCTGGCTGACATCGCGGAAACTGGATGCCAGGACCTCCTTGAGGTCTCGGTTCCGAAGAGCTGCTTATCCGTGTGCGGGTGAGCTGAGGGCAGCCGAAGCAGCCAAGCCCAGCGAGACTGGGTTCTCTCCGCGCGCCTCGAATCGCCTCATTTGACCTGTTGAGTCCTGAACCACAGCTCGAATGAGGTACACGTCTCCATCGGTACAGATGTGTGCCCCTGCAGGTACGTTGCATCCCCCACCCCACGCACGCAGGAACGCTCGCTCCCCCTCGACGCTCTTGCGGGTCGACGTGTCATCGATGGCGGAGAGAATGGGGCCGACCACTGGGTCATCAGCGCGACATTGCACGGCAAGCGCTCCTTGACCGACCGCCGGGACCATCTCATCGACGCTGAGCGGATAAATGTCTTCCCGGTCAATACCCAGGCGAATGAGACCAGCCATGGCCAGGACAGTCGCTGCGAAATCGCCTCTGTCCCGCTTTTCGAGTCGGGTCGGTACGTTGCCCCGAATGTCTCTCACCTGAACATCCGGTCGAAGACTGAGCAGCTGCATCCTACGACGCAGTGAACCTGAACCGACGCTGGCTCCAGCAGGGAGAGCATCAACTGCGTGACCTATCAGCGCATCGCGCGGGTCCACCCTGGTCGGAATCGCACCCAAGACAAGCCCGTCAGGGTCCTCCGTTGGCAAATCCTTGAGAGAGTGAACAGCGAAATCGATGCCACCATCCCTCAACGCGGTCTCGAGCTCAAGCGTGAACAGCCCCTTGCCACCAATCTCCGGGAGGGGCCTGTCTGTGATCCGGTCACCCTTCGTGGTGATGATCACCAACTCCACCGCACGCCCAGTGGTTGCCGTGATGAGGTCAGCAATGCCCTGGCTCTGTGTCCTGGCCAGCGCGCTGCCCCGGGTGCCGAGTCTGAGTGGTTCAGGCATCCTCTTCATCCTCACGGCCGAAGGCAGTAAACAATGCTTGCGCCTGCTCAATATTACCGTCCTCCGCCCACGCCCGGAGCTGGTGGAGCGGCTGGTGCAGGAGTTTCTTCACGATGGCCCGGGTCATGGCATCGACCGCCACGCTCTGCTCGGGAGGAAGTGTAGAGAGTAATGCCTCGATCCTGGCCATTTCACCGAGCCGAATGTGCTCAGCCCCCTTCACAATGCGTCCCAACTCTTGGCTGACCTGCTCTCCCATAATCTGCTTCCAGTGCCGCTCAGTTGCCTGCTCAACGATCCGCTCGGCCACCTCTGCCGCGTCCAATCGCGACTGCTTTCCACGGCCAGCAAACTGGGCGAGGTCATCTATGTCGAAGCGATAGACGCCCCTGAGATCATTGACGGAAGGATCGATGTTTCGTGGGACAGCCAGATCGATCATGACCAACGGGCGTCCACGACGCTTGGTCAGCGCCGGCGATACATCCCCACGAGTGAGCAGAAGTCGCCCAGCACCAGTGCTGCTGACCACGATGTCCACCCGATGGAGATAACGATCTACCTCCTGAAGGGGGATGGCGCTCCCGTTGTAGAGGTTCGCGAGGTCCGCGGCACGCTCAAACGTCCGATTGGCGACCACAAGCTCATCGAGCCCAAAGTCGAGCAACGCACGTGCGACGACCTTTCCGTGCTGACCAGCCCCGATCAACAGTGCAGACCGCCCCTTGAGGTCCCCCACAACCTGTCTCACCAGCTCGACACCGGCCCGCCCGACGCTGACAGCCTCTCGAGAGATGTCCGTCTCGGTTCGCACCCGCTTGGAGACGCTCATTGCACGGTCCATGACCCTATGCATCATCGGGCCGGCAGCGTTGCCCGTCTGGGCCAGCCTGAAGGCACTCTTCAGCTGACCAACTATCTGGGGCTCACCAATGACCAGCGAGTCAAGACTGCTGGCGACTCGGAAGATGTGATGTAGCGCCGCCTCATCGCGTTTGGTGTAGATCTTGTCGACCAAGCTCCTGTCGAGAACACCGCCCGTCTCAGCCAGTAGTCGCGCCAGACGATCAGCGCTTCCATTGCGACCAGGGACAGTGTAGAGCTCAGTTCGATTGCAGGTCGACAACAAGACGCCTTCGCTGATGAAGCCCTCGGCACACATCTGGTCCAAGATGACCGGGACACGTTCAGGCGCCACGGCGACACGCTCTCGATCCTCAACATTGGCCGTGTGGTGGCTGATACCCACCGCAACGAGGCGTTCATCAGGCGCCATGCCAGCCCCCTTGCCAAACCGCAGCCAGTCCAATGATGGCCCCGAGTGCGCAGAAGCCCACCACACCAAAGACTGCCGCAGACCGACCGCTCCATCCACCCATCAAGCGAGACTGGAGACCAATGGCGTACCAACCCCAGACCGAGACAGTCCCCCAAAAGGTGAGGCCAGACAGCCCACGCCCTGACGAAGAACCCAGCGCCATGAAAAATCCCATGGCCACACCAACCGTGAGGGCCACAAAGCCAATGCCCTGCGTTCGGGCATTGAGCCGGTCGAGGGTATCCAGCGATGGTAGGTCGCGAATGTCCTGTAGCCGCTTGCTTTTCAGACGATTTCGTTGCGTCAGGTAGAGCACTGACAGAGCAAACGAGAGCGCGAAGGACCCTAAGCCAACAAAAATAAGGCCCAGGTGAATGGAGATAAACAATCCAAGACTGCCTGCGGAAGCGGTCCGTACGGGGTCTAAAAGCGACGTAACTATCAGCAGGCCAACGATTGACATGAGGATCGTGCCGGCAGCTTCCATTCGCTCCGATCGGCTCAGCACAATCCAGCCCCCACAGACCAGCAGCGCGAGGGTCTGAAGGCCACCTTGGACCGTCACCATTGGCCACACCGAAGATGACGAACCCATGGCGAGTAGACTGACCAATAGACCAGCCATTCCGAGAGGGGCCCATATGCTGAGCGAGGCCCAGTCAGCCCGAACATCACGGAAACGCGCCAGCCACCGCCCCAAGATGGGCAGCACTAGACAACTCAATGCAAAGATGGTGGCAGCAGTACTCATACGCGCCCGACCTCTAACCCATCATTTGCGTCGCTGGAATAGGCCCCCAAAGAGACCACCGCTGCTGGACTTCTCTTCTTCATCACGTTGCCGACGGTCGCGCAGCCTCAGTCGTCGTTTGGCTCCAACGTTCTGACCATCCAAGCTGACCGCCTGACCAAACAGCTTGTAGGCTTTGGCGTCCTGACCGTCCTTCAGAAGCAGCTCTCCAAGCGTGTAAAGCTGGTCTGCCTTCTCGATCGTTGTCATGCCCTGTAAGCCGAGAATCCCTGGCTCAACCTGATCCATGGGTATCTCACCGCCTCGGTAGCCAGCCCTGTACTTCAGATACTGGTACTGCCACTTGTCCGGGTCGCCCTCCACTGCGGCCGTCGCCATCTTGTGTGAATCAGTAAATCGCTTCTGCTTGAAGAGTGCCTCAGCCTTGGCGAAGTCCACCCGTGCTCGCGAGCGGGTCTTGTCCGTCACGACCTTTGTGCCGGTCTCCCGCTCGACGAACCGTATTCGAACTGTCTCAAGGTAGTCTGGGTCAATCAACCGATGGAAAGCTTCAGACACAGCCGTGAAGCACCCCTCAGCGAGCGCCTGAACGCCTTGGCTGCTGTTCCTAAACCGGTCAGGGTGGTACCGAGCACAGGCCTCTCGATGTCGTCTATCGATCGCCTCGCGGGCCAGGTCGTCCGTCTTTTTAAGGCGGAAAATGAACTCAGGACGCATCGAAGTGAGCACCCCATGCGCCTCCTTGAGATGAGCCTCCACAAGCTCTGGTGGCGACTTACCTGGATCACGCTTGATGGCCAACACCCGCGGGTCCCGACGACGCTTTCGCCGATTAGGATCTTTGGAACGCGGCCGCCGCTGGCGCTCCTCGGTGTCTCCATCCGGACTGAGGCGAGCCCCTCGCAGAGCGCGTGACCCTTTTTCGGCCGATGGATCTTGCTGCGCAGCAGCCGTCGTGCCTGGGGCAGACTCACTGCCGGCCTTGGGCGACTCGGGGGGTGACTCAGATGGAGCCGTCTCGTCCCGCAGTTTTTCGCCTGCCTCTTGCTTAGACACAAGCCCCAGCTTCCACAGCACACCCATACTGGGCCAGCCACCAGATCCAATCTCGACGAACAGGGCGCCGGTGGACCCACCCTTTTCGACAGCCGCAAGCAACTCCATACACTTATCGTCGAGCCCCCAATGGTCTGAAGGCGCATCAGCGGGTCGGTGGGCGACCAACCCAGTCGCGGCAGCACCTTCGAACCATCTGCGCACCTCGTCTGGTCCGAGATTTGCGGTGACCACCTCGGACAAAAGAACTCCAAGCGACGGTATGCCCTCGATGCCGGCAGCGGAATCGGTCTCCGAGGACACGAAGTTGAGCATCCAGTCGCCAACCTCCCCCATGCGTCCGCAGGCCATACAGATTTCCCGCCTCACCGTAATCTCTGCCTCGCGCCCTTCGACACGATCGCCCAGTGCAGCAGCCCACTCCGAGATGGACCAAGACCGCTCACCTTCGACGCCATCGAGGAGGGTCGTGAAGCCGCTGCACCCAACGATTTCACCCGCGCCGAAATCAACGGCGCACATATCAACACCCCGCGTCATCCACAGACGCCCGGAGGCGCGCAGGCGGTGTACGAGGAACAAAACCTGGTAAGGATCGACGTCATCGGACGAACCGGCAAGGGCGTTCAGAGCATCGATACCCTCAAGGCTTGCCACGGCGATGTCCCTCGCTTTTGACGAAATGTCGGTGGTTGTTCAACTCTTTCAGCATCGACCCCGAATGGGTGGTTGCTGAATTCCAATCAAGATCGTACATGGGGAGGGAACAACCCGACACCCCAAAGTGTCGTTGCACCCAGTAAAAACCATCCACAGGAGCCCACGATGGCCAGTGATTTGATTACCAACACCACCGATGCAAACTTCACCAGCGACGTCCTCAACAGCGACGTCCCCGTACTCGTCGACTTCTGGGCCGTTTGGTGCGGACCCTGCAAGGCTATCGCTCCGGTCTTGGACAAAATGGCTGGCGATTACGAGGGTAAGTTGAGCATCTGCAAAGTCGACGTTGACCACAACCAAGCGATTGCTGGCCAGTTCAACGTGCGCAACATCCCGACACTGTTGCTCTTCAAGGGTGGTCAAGTGGTCGGCCAGCGAGTCGGAGCACTCAACCGCAAGGCGCTTGATGAGTTCGTCTCAACTGCTCTGTAGAGATTGATCGCGCACCAAAAGACGCCCTCAAGTCACCCGACTGGAGGGCGTCTCTTCGTTGGTCAACCAGCCGCAGCCCGAAGAAGCGCTTGGTTCTGAAGCGCCATCGAGGCCCCACGAACCGTTGCGCACTCCGGGCTCTCAGCCGAAACGACGGGCAATCCGGTTGCGTGCCCGATGGCCCGATCCAGGCCATCGAGTTGGGCCACGCCACCAGCGAGCACAATGCCTGTTCCAGCGATGTCTGCAGCCAGGTCAGGTGGCGTGTGCTCCATGCTCGACATCACGGCTTCGACAATGATCTGAACGCTCTCAGCGAGTGCCGCACCGACATCGACTTGGGCCACCGAAATTGCCCGCGGGAAGCCTGAATCAACGTCTCGTCCCCTCACCTCAACGGACCGACCGTTGGCCCGTGGAAGCGCGGTACCCAGCAGATCCTTCAGGTTCTGTGCAGTCACAGTGCCGATGGTGATCCCGTGGTGAGACTCGAGATGGCGAATGATGGCCATGTCCATGTGGTCTCCACCGACCTTGACGGACCTGCTGTACACAATCCCGCCCAGAGAAATGACTGCAATCTGCGTGTGCCCAGCGCCCAGGTCGACGACCATCTGCCCACATGGCTCCTCGATTGGGAGCCCCGCTCCGGCTGCAGCAGCGAGTGGCTGCTCAATCAGGTGGACCGTCCGTGCACCTGCAGCCTCAGCCAGCTCCCTCACTGCGCGCTTCTCCACCTCCGTCGTTCCGTACGGAATGCACATGGCGACACGGGGGCCGACCCAAAGGCGACGTCCCTGAACAGCGACCATCTGGTGGCGCAGAAGGGCCTCGGCGACATCAAACTCAGTGATGATTCCGTCTCGCAGAGGACGGACGACGCTGACGTCTCCGGGCGTTCGA
>Ga0115012_10000547_pt1 | contig 21381 bp, 18 predicted proteins | sample TroAtlMetagenome_FD_88706 | JGI IMG/M metagenome (GOLD analysis project Ga0115012, IMG submission 88706) | Marine eukaryotic phytoplankton communities from Atlantic Ocean - Tropical Atlantic ANT10 Metagenome | ecosystem: Environmental > Aquatic > Marine > Oceanic | place: Tropical Atlantic...
GCGCACCGGGGTGATGACGCGGCCGCAGGACCTCTACCTCACGCAGGCCGCGATCGCCTTCGCGGCGGTCTTCGCCATGGGACCGATCATGATGGAGGGCATGCTGCGCGCGCTTGCGGCGGGCCAGAGCTACGTCATCAGCTTCATCGCGATATTTTCGCTGTCGCAATCGATCGGCGGCCTGGCGGGTATCTCGCTGCTGTCCGCCTTCCACACTGTGCGTTTGAAGACGCACCTCATCGACGCTGGCAGCACGCTTACGCTCGCAAACCAGCGATTGGCGCAGGCGCTCGGCAGTGCCGCACAGCGCGCAGCGCCGACGCAGAGCGATCCCGCGCTGCAACAACAGGCGGCGGCGTCGAGTATTTCGGCAGAGGTGGGCCGCGAAGCCGCAGTGCTCGCCTTCAACGATGTTTTCTTCCTCATCGGCACGCTCTCGGCGGTGACCTTCACCCTCGTCTTCGTGCCGTGGCTCCTCAACAAGATCCGCGGGCGTAACCCGCTCGCTAAAGAATTGGCCTTCATGGAGGCCATGCTCGCAAGGACCAGACAATGACCGATTCGACTCCGGCCGAAACCGATGCCGAAACCATGACCGCGGACGCGCCCGCTCCCGAGCAGGAAAAGGGGTGGTCGCCCAATCCTTCCCGCCGACGGATCGTGGTGGCCGTCGGGGCGATCCTGATCGGCGTGCTCGTGGCGCTATTCGCCTGGGAACTGCCGCCTTTCGAAGGCGGCGACGAAACGACCAACAACGCCTATGTCCGCGGGCGCACCACGGTCGTCAGTCCGCAGGTTGCCGGCTACCTTGTCGAAGTGCCGGTGGATGACTTCCAGCGGGTTGAAAAAGGCGAGCTGCTCGCCCGGATCGACGATGCACCCTATCAGCAAAAGCTGCAGCAAGGCGCGGCCAACACCGCAGCACAGCAAGCGACGCTGGCCAACAGCGCGCAAAGCCTGCGCTCGGCACAGGCTCAGCTCGAATTACAGGATGCCGCCGTCGCTGCTGCACGCGCCGGTCTGCAAAAAGCGCAGGCCGACATGAACCGCATCGCCGAGCTGGTCGACGAAGGTTCGGTATCCCTGCGCGAACGCGATCAGGCCCGCGCAGCTTTGCAGCAGGCTCAGGCGGGCGTCAGGCAGGCGCAAGCGCAACGCGCCATTGCGGCGGAAAACGTGCGCTCGGTGTCCGTGGGTCGCCGTGCGCTCGAAGCGCAGGTGGCTGGCGCCGATGCTGCAAAAGGCCTTGCCGAGTTCGAGCTGTCGCGCACCGAGATCCGCGCACCGCGGGCAGGACGGCTTAGCGAGGTCAGCGCGCGCGTCGGCCAGCTGGTCAGTGCCGGGACCCAGCTCATGTACATCGTCCCCGACGACTTGTGGGTCGTCGCCAACTTCAAGGAAACGCAGACCGCGAACATGGCCGTTGGCCAGCGCGCCACGCTGGAGATCGATGCTTTGGGCGGCATCGAACTCACAGGCCGGGTGCAGAGCATAGCGCCTGCGGCCAGCAGCGAGTTCAGCCTCGTCAAGCCGGACACGGGCGCAGGAAATTTCGTGAAGGTGCCGCAACGTATCGCCGTGCGCATCGTGCTCGACAAGGGACAGGAGGCGGCAAAGCGGCTCGGTCCGGGCATGTCGGTCGTCGCCACTGTACATACGGAAGAATGATCATGATGAGCAGACCACTGGCCGTTCTGGCTACTAGCGCCCTTGCTCTCTCCGCCTGTGCTCCTGCTTTGCAGGAGGCTCCGCTTGGCGCCGCGGTTGCTCCACCGACCGAATGGCGAACCAGTCTTGATGTGACCGCTCCGGTCGAAAGGGACTGGTGGGACGCTTTCGGCGACCCGCAGCTTTCGCGCCTCGTCGAACAGGCACGAGCCAACAATCCCGACGTGCAGATTGCCGCGGCTCGGGTCGAAGAGGCGCGCGCGACCGAGCTGGCCTCGCGCGGCTTCCTGCTTCCCGCAGTTGGCGCAGGCGTCGAGGGCGGCGTCCGGCGCGAGGTTTCGCCTTTCGGCCAGCCGCAGACCTCCGTTGCCGCACAGCCTGCATTCCGTGCTTCCTACGAACTCGATCTCTTCGGCAAGAATGCCGCCCGCGTCGATGCGGCCGAGGCTGGCGTTGCCGCAAGCGCTGCAGGCGCGGAAGCGGCGCGGCTATCGGTAAGCGCGGCAACCGCCAGCGGCTACATCACCCTGCTGGCGCTAGACAAGCGGCTCTCCGTGCTCGAGGAAACGCTGGCTGCACGGCGGGAGGCGGTGAAGTTCGCCCGCGACCGGGCCGAAGTCGGCTACACCTCCCAGCTACCCCTCAGGCAGGCCGAAGCCGAGTATCAGGCCACCGCACAGCTCGTCCCGCAACTCAAAGCGCAGATCGCGCGGCAGGAAAACGCTCTCTCAGTACTGACCGGCGAGTTGCCGGGCACCATCGAGCGGGGCGGGACGCTGGCGGACCTGCGCCAGCCGCCCGCACCTGCGATCCTTCCATCAGAGCTGCTGCGCCGCCGTCCGGATGTCGCTGCAGCGGAGTACCGCATTGCGGCGGCAGATGCGCAAATGCGCGTGGCCCGCGCCGATTTCATGCCCTCCATCGACCTCGGGGCAGCGGCTGGTGTGGCGCTTTCCGACCTGCTTGCCGATCCCGTCAGCGTCTGGTCGCTGGGCGGCAGCATCCTTGCTCCGATCTTCCAGGGCGGGAAGCTCCAGGCACAGCTCGATGGTGCGACAGCGCAACGGGACCAGGCGGCCTGGGCCTACCGCTCAGCCGTCCTCAACGCTTTTCGCGAAGTAGAGGATCGCATGGCGGTGCTGGCAAATCTGAAAGAGCAGGAAACTGCACTCGAGGCCCAGCAGGTGGCCGTGGCCGATGCATTGCGCCATGCGCGCAACCGCTATCGTGCCGGCTACACACCCTACATCGAGCAGGTCGATGCACAGCGTGCTTTGCTGGGCGTTGAGCTGTCGCTAGTGCAGACCAGGGCCGATGAACTGACCGCGCTGGTCGGGCTCTATCAGGCTGTGGGCGGGGCGCCAGAATAAATGAACCATGACCTTCGGGCTTGCGACTGAGATAAGCTGCTTTCCTGCCATGATCGGTCAGAGGAACTCATTGCCGGAGCGCTGCTGAAGGTCCGCTTTCACGCGAACTCGAGGAAAGTCCCAATGTCCGAATTGAGGGCGCAAAGCTGCCACCTTGAGCGCTCAATCGCCGCGCGGCTCTTTCACGTCAGATGTTTTCCGGAATGACTGAACCGAGGTTTCAGCAAATGGTGGGTAAACCGCGCAAATGGAAATCTGACGAGCACACCGTACGCAGCCTATGCTGCATGAATGGAAGAAAAGCATTATAAAACAGCAAGTTGTATTCTGTCGACAATCGAGCAGTCTGGTGGTGGTCAAGGCTCAGTCATAGCCCCTCGAAGGCCATCGTTCAGGCTGAAACTGACTGGCCATGTCGCTCGTCGCAAGTCGCTTCCCATCGGTATTACGTGGGACACCGACCTTCCCGGCTTCGGACTTCGCAAACGGGAGTCGGGTCACCTTACATGGATAGTCAAGCATAGCCCGCGAGGCGTGCAGCGCATGGTGACACTTGGTTGCGCAGGAGTGGCGGCAGGTGCGCTGAGCGCGCCCGCCGCGCGCGCTGCCGCGCGCAGTTTGCTCATCAAGGCGACGCTTGCCGACCTTCCGACCGCGCCCGCGAAGAGGCGAGTGCCGCTCTTCGCAGACTATGCTGAAGAATTCTGGCAGGATTACTCGCCGCATTGGAAGCCAGCGACGCAGCGATCTTCGCGTTCGCGCATCGATAAGTTGCTCGTGCCCAGGTTCGGTGATCTGCCGGTCGACATGATCGAGCGCGGAGACATCAACCGCTGGCGAGATAGCATGGCGGAGCGGGGAGGGTCCTTCAACCGCGCTATCCCCATCATGTCTGTGATGATGCAATATGCCGAAAAGCTCGGCTACCGAGCAAAGAATACAAACCCGTGCCGCGGCGTCTCACGCTTCAAACGCGACCTGCCCGAGCGCTACCTCTCCGCCGATGAATATCGCAGGCTGGGGCGCGTTCTGGCCGGACACGATGGCGGCAATCCGTTCGTTGTTCCGGCGCTGCTCATGCTTGTCTACACTGGCGCTCGGGTCTCCGAAATCGCAACCTTGCGCTGGCGATATGTCCAGCCTCCACGGCTGCAATTGCCGGACAGCAAGACCGGCCCGAAGACGATCTATCTCAACCCGCAGGCCATCGCTGTGCTTGATGGACTGGAACGTCGCGGCGACGAACTGCTGGTCTTTCCTGCCATGCGTCGCGAGGCGCCAATCAACCTTGGTCAGTACTGGGATCGCATCAGGCGCAAGGCTGCGCTGCCCGATGTGCGGCTCCACGACCTGCGCCACAGCTTCGCCTCGGTTGCCATCGCTCAGCACATTCCGTTGGCGACTATCGGCAAGCTTCTCGGCCACGCGCTCCCTGAAACAACTGCGCGGTACGCGCATCTGGCGGACGAAGTGATTGCCGAAAGCGCCGATCGCATCTGTTCCAACCTTGCCAGTGCAATGGGGATCGCTGCATGACCCAGTACGACCTCAGGCAGATCATTGCAGAGGAACTTGCGCGCGTCATACCGGGCGAGGCCGGCAAGCGTCGCTCGAGATTTGACTATGTGCTTCCCGGATTTGGTGAGCGGATCCATCCATCGGGCCGCAAGAGCTATGTTTTGCAGCGCACGATCGGCGGCAAGCAACGGCTTATCACTATTGGCGATGCAGCAATCCTGACCGAGCGCATCGCCAAGGATGTCGCACGACGCCTTATCCTGCGCATCGAGCTTGGCGAGAACCCTGCCGACAAGAAGCAGCGTGCGCGTAAGACGCCGACCTATTCGGCATTTGTGCAATCTTACTGGGAGGTATCCGCGCCGACTTGGAAACCATCGACGCGCGAAATCCAGAACATCTACCGGCGGACCCATCTCGATCATGCGTTTCCAGGCAAGTTCATTGACGAGATAAGCCATGCTGATGCGGTGCGCTGGCATGCCGAGGTCACGCGCTCTGCGGGTCCAGGCGCTGCCAACCGCGCAATGGAAATTCTCAAAGCCATGTTCGGCAAGGCCGAGGCTTGGGGTTACCTGCCGGAGTATTCAAATCCGTTTCGCGGTGTGAAGCGTAACAGGGGGCGCAAGATCGAGCGTTTCCTGAGCCCTGACGAGATGGCCCGACTGGGTCGTGCGTTGGCTGCCCACCGCGCTGTGAACCCGGTTGAGGTCGCGGTGATCTCGCTCCTCGCGCTTACCGGATGTCGGCGAGGCGAAATCCTCAATCTCACCTGGGGCGAGGTTCAGGGCCGCAAGTTGAAACTGACTGATTCCAAGACTGGCCCGCGCATTGTCTGGCTTGGTCAGCAGGCGAGGGCAGTGCTCGACGCATTCCCGCGCGGAAAGAAGGACCAGCGGGTTTTCATCTTCGACGTTCTACCGAGATCGGCTTTGGATTGGTTTTGGCGGAGGTTGCGGTGCGACGCGGGTTTGGATGATGTCCGGTTGCATGACCTGAGGCACAACTACGCAAGTTTGGCGGCGCGTTCTTCCGAAACACTGCCAATGATCGGCAGTCTTCTCGGCCATCGACATGTCTCTACAACTGCTCGCTATGCTCACTTGGATGACGGCGTTTTGCTCGAGGCTGTAGCTTTGATCGGCAAAAGCATTGAGCGAACTTTCTGCCAGGTATCAAGAGGGGGCGGGGATTGATCGCTTAAGGCTAAAGGGGACTGAATTTTCGCGAGTTGGCAAAGCGCAGGTTAGGGCCGTTTCGCGCCCCAATTTTGGCCATTCGGGGAGGAACGGCATTTGCCCGAAAGCCCCATTCGTTCGGGTCCCGGGCGAGTGTTCACGACAGGGACTTTCCTACCGTCCCCGCTGTCTTCATCAGCCGGCCGCGCTTACCTCGATTCAGTTTCGGTTACATCGTGGGACAAGCAGTCGGGAAAAAGGAGCGAACTTTTTCAACACCAGCTTTTCGATGCTCTAGGTCGCAAGCAGCGGGGCGGGCTATTTGCCCCTCGCGGACGGGCCTTAGAATTTCTCATAGCAATTGAAGATTGTTCTTGAGATGCGGTGCTAGCATCGAAGCGCAGTTCGTAACTGGGCCGATCTCGTGATTGATGACTCTGACATTGGTAGCTACGCACTTTGCCATGTCTGTTCCTACGCGACCCCTGCTCGCTCTCTACGTGGCTTGGCACCCATCTTTCGCCGTCGGCGATGCGATGGCGAAGGCCCTGATGTCGCACTTCAGAAGGGAATTGTTCGACAGCGTTGCCGGAGGGACGGGGCTGAGTGTTCTCTTCCGCTCTGAGGCCGCACCGGGCGAGCCGTTCCCACTGCACATTGATCCTGAAAGCGCGGAGACGACTGCGGTGATCGTTCTCGGTGACGAGCAAATGGTCGGCGATCCGGAATGGCGCCGCTATGTTGAGGGCCTGTCCAGAGAAGCCGAAGCGCGCGGTCTGCGTATGCGCGTGCTACCCGTCGCCTTTGAGCATTCGGCGACGGCGCTGACGAGTGAGCAGGCCATCCGCTTCGACAAGTTCGCGGGTTCAAGTGAGACCAAGACATCTAAACTCATTGCCGAACTCACGCTCGAGCTATGTCGGATGCTTCGCCACTACCTGGTGCGGCTGGAGCACGGCGACGACAGCGAAGAGGCGTTGAACGCCTACCTCGAAAAGGTGACGATCTTCCTTAGCCACTCGAAACACGCCGGCAATGGCGAGGCGATCGCCAAGGCACTCCGGAGCCACCTCCACGACGGAAAGGGTCTTTCGTCCTTCTTCGATGTCAACGACATCCCCGCCGGCGTTCCCTTCGACAGGGTGCTCCTCAACCGGGTAAGACAGAGCGCGGTCGTCGCGATCCACACCGATAGTTTCTCGTCGCGCGAGTGGTGCCGTCGCGAGATCATAGAGGCGAAGCGTCACAATGTGCCGCTCATCGTGGCGAACTGCATCGGAGACCGCGACGAGCGGGGCTTTCCGTATCTCGGAAATGTTCCGATCGTCCGTATGGATCCAGTGCGCATGGACCGCCTGGACGATGTCATAGGGCGGATTCTCGACGAGGTGCTGCGGGACTTCCTCTGGAAGTGCCGGGTCGAGGTGACCGGTGTGACGGAACCCGCGGTCACGTTCTTCCCGCGTCCACCCGAACTCATTTCCCTGGCCGCGCTTCCGAAGTCCGCGATGGCAGGGGACCCGATCATGGTGTATCCTGATCCTCCGCTCAGTCGAGAGGAGCAGAGGCTCTTCGAAGCGGTTGCACCGCAGGTGGAGTTGAGGAGCTTCACCGAGTGGCTGGCGGAGAAGGCGTGATGGCATACAGTGAAGCTCTCTCCGACCAAGCGGTCGCGATCTCCGTTTCCGAGAGCCCTGACCTCGGTGCGCTCGGCATGGGAGAGGCCCACCTGCGGGATGCCACCGCGGAGATGGCGCGCCATCTCCTCGCCTTGGGCGCACGGGTTGCCTATGGTGGCGATCTGCGGGCGGGCGGGTTTACGGAAATCCTGTTCGAGCTCGTCGCGCGGCATCGTCGCGATGCTGACGAGGGCGACCAGCGTGCGGCTGTCCTGAGCTACCTCGCATGGCCCGTGCACATCTCGAAACCATTCCACGATCTCGAGCGGTATTCTCAGGAATTGGAGGGCATGGCCGAATTGCTTTTCCTCGCTCTGGACGGGACCCCGCTGGCGAGGGATCAGCGCCGCGACCTCCAGACCCGTGAGGCAGAGCCCGGCGAGTGGATCGAAGGATTGACGATGATGCGGCGCCGTATGGGTCGCGACACTTCCGCCCGCATCATCGCAGGCGGGAAAGTGGATGGATTTCTCGGTACGATGCCGGGGATTGCCGAAGAGGCGCAGGTGGCCCTGGAGGAGCGCCGACCGCTCTACATTTTGGGCGGCTTTGGAGGCTGCGCGGCGGATATCGCCTCGACCTTGGGCCTCGCTGAGGTCCCCGGTGTCACGGCGCGCGACTGGGGCCAGCGCGACATCTTCGCGAATGTTTCGACGGCTGACCTGTCGAACGGATTGAACCCGGAGGAGAACCGTACGCTTGCGGTCACTCCTCACATCGACGAAGCGGTTGCTCTCGTCCTTCGCGGACTTATCCGTCTGCGCCGTGGCCTGGCAGCTCTATGAGCGGGTTTCTGCGCTCATCCGCCGCCTGATGCGGCCGCCTCCGAATATTCGATGCTCCGTTTGTGAAGGTCGACTTCGACCGTGCCACCGCGGTTTCGCTTGAGATCGCGGAACACGGAGAACCCTGCGAGAATGGCCTCCTCCCACATCCAGAGGGGTCGGTCATTCACCTCGTATTCGCGCACCATCTCCTGCACGGTCTTGAGGAGCGCGAAGTCCAGACTGTCGACATGTTCGAATGCACCATGGCGAAGGCCATGCGCGAATATCCAGTTGGAGATGCCCTCTTCCGTAATCTGAGCCCTTGCGCCGTCTTCGATCTCGTCGATCCGACCGTCGCTCTTGCGCTTGACCTTGAGGAGCGAGCGAAGGACGGGCGACCAACCAAGGATGCCCGCGAATGCGAGATGGAAGACGTCGTGGAATCGATAGTCGTCGCCCCCCGCGCTGTTGTCGGTCAACCGGTCACCTAGGTTGACGCCGTTGATGGACTGGAAAGCATAGGTTGTACCGCCTACCTGCCTCTCCCGGAATTCCACCGCGAAACGTCTAGGGATCTGCTCGTCGGGATGGAAATCCTCGTCGTAGAGCTTGCCGTGATCACGCGTTATCGGCCAGCGACCGAGCAGTTTCGACAGGTTTGCGGTCGCGGCCCCCTCGATACTCACATGCGCCTGCTTAGCCGCATTCACCATGGCGGCGAATACCAAGGCCAGTCTAGCGTGTAGCTCGCTTCCTGCGGGCCCTTCTCCGAAACGTGACACGATGTCCCCGGTGCGCGCCGCCAGGACCAGCAGCGCCTCGTGTACTGCGGCATTCGACGCGGGCTCCTCAAACAGTGCTGCCTGCGGTTCGAGATCGGCAAATGTCGTCGCCGCGCCTGAGCCGGTGTCGAGCTCGGTTCTCCCGGCGAGCGCAGACAAGGGGATTCCGGCGACCAGCGCTATGTTGGCGAGGTACCACAGCACATCGCCCGTCTCTTCGACTGCCGACCGCGAATAAGCTACGTAGGCACTTCGGTCGCGCTGCTTCTTCTTCAGTTCGCTGAGAAGGCTCCCGACCTCGCCATGCAGGCCGAGGAGGAGGAACCGGAACAGTTCCTCTCCGTCAAGATCCCCCTTGTATGTTCGCCGCGCGAATTCCTGGTACTCGTCGAGCGCGAGCGGCCCGCTTGCCCCGTTCCCGAAATCTGATCGGATCGTATCGAGTTCAGGCATGGATCGTCTCGCTCAGCATGCGTCCTCCATCATCGCGACCAGGTCGCGGGGCGTCGTGAGGTCTTCGGGGACGTTCAGGCCCCAGCGGGAGGGAAACTTCGGTCTGGGCAGCGGGTTGGGGCTCGGCCTGTAACTCTGCTTGATCCTGGTGCGGCCACTCACCCCCGCGATGTCGGGATGGGCGACCCGTGCGTACTTGGATATCTCGCAGAAGAGGTTCTGGCAGTCTATCGGCATGAGCGGCCGCCCGAACAGTCCCGGGAACTCGATCCCCCGCCGAGAGAACTCTCGATCCTGATTCTCCGTGACCCAGAATATGACTTCTTCGGGACCGGCCCCGCCAAGGTCGGAGAAGCATTTCGAGATGCCGTCGATCGCCCCAGGTCCTGCGATGACGAAATCCTCTTCGCTGAAATCGAGCAGCGCTGAATAGTTGAGATCGATGGCGTACTGGAACGCGAGGAACCGCCCGATACCTGGATAGGACAGGAGCAATTCGAACACTTCCCCGAGCGAGCGCGCCGACACGATCCGACTCGGTAGGCCGTCATCCATCATGCGTTCGATCAGCGCCAGGTGGTTCTCGTGCTTGCGCTTGTAGCCCAACGGCGGTGAAGGCATGATGTAGGCCGCCGAATAGAGCCGGTGACCCGCTCCGAATGTGTCATCCATCACCCTAGTAATCGTCGCTGGCGGCGTAGCTTGCCATGAAAGCGGGCCTAATTTCCGCTCGAGGAGAGACCAGGTATCGATCCTGTTGAAGATCTTGAACAGGATGGTCCTGTAGAAGAGTTCAGCGGGCGCCTGGGAACGGTGTTCCGAATACTGGACCTCGTTGATGAGGAACTGGCTCACCCGGTCACTGGCCCGGTAGGCATTAGTGAACCTGTAAGTCCGAAGAACTGGATCAGTCGTCCAGGGCCCTTCCCTCCCGGTGAGCCGTCTCAGGTAAAGTGCATGGCGCTCCGCGGCGAACCGCCAGTAGGTATCGAAGACCTCCGTCGGCTTCATGGCTGGTGACTACTCCACTAGAAAACGGTTTGAGTCGGTCTCCATACCCCTTTCAGCAGTCGGCGACACCTTTCGGCCGGTGGCTTATCCGGATTTTTGGATGAGCGTATCGTGGTTCGAGGTGGCGTGATGCAGCAAATTGCGCTAACCGAAGGAACATTACGTGAATCCTCGGGGTGCATCATGTCGGACAGGGTCTGTAACGTTTTCATCAGCCACATCCACGAGGATGATCATCGGCTGCAGCCGCTAAAGGACTTGCTGAAGTCCAAGGGTTGCGAGGCGCGCGACAGCTCCATTACATCGGAGAAGCCGAACAGGGCGAAGGACCCGGACTACATCATGAACGGTATCCTGAAGCCGGCCATTGATTGGGCCGGCACCTTGGTGGTCCTGGTCACGCCCGACACCAAAGATAGCGACTGGGTCAACAAGGAGATCACCTACGCACACGAGCAGGGCAAGAACATCGTGGGCGTTTGGGATGATCAGCACACCGGGTGCGAACTGCCCGAAGCGCTGGAGCAGGTGGCCGACCATATGGTGCCGTGGGACGGAGACCAGATCGTCGATGCGATTTTTGATCGGATGGACGGCTGGCGGGACCCTCAGGGCGATCCGATGACCCCGCGGTCGATCCCGCGGTACAGGTGCTGAGGTGGCCCTCTACAGCTACGTGATCGATCACGACTTCGGCTTTGCGCCCAATCCGTTCTTCGGGGCATGCACCCTGGCCACCTGCAAGCCGCAGATACGCGAACGAGCCTCCTTGGGTGATCACGTCATGGGGACGGGATGCGCCAAGAGGGGGAGAACCGGCAGGTTCGTCTACATGATGCGAATAGACGAGATCATCGAGTACGACGGTTACTGGTCTGACGAACGCTTCAAGAAGAAGCGGCCGACCCTCCATAGAGGTATCGCGCATGGGTTCGGCGACAACATCTATCACCGTGACGCCGATGGAAGCTGGCAGCAGGCGAATTCGCTTCACACCTTTCCCGATGGTAGTCCCAACCCCTACAACCGGGAGCATGATACCCATTCGAGGAAAGTACTGATCGGTAGGGAATTCGTCTACTTTGGTGGAGACGGCCCTCTCGTTCCGGCTGAGTTCCGCGATTGGAAAGGAGACGATGTCTGCGGCAAGAGAGGGTATCGCCGGCATTTCGAGGCGGGGCTGGCGGAAGCGGTGATCGAATGGGGGATGGGGTTGGGCAGCGGCCTCAGGGGAACTCCGGCGGACTGGACGCGGCTAGATCAAATCAAGGCTTGATCGGCGCCATGCGGTTTCACCAGCGCTTAAGCGCTCGGGGGATCATTTTTCTTGGAGGAGCTCCGCAATCTCGTCGGCGATCTCAGCCACCGTGTGCATTCCGGTACTGCGGGCGACCTTGTCCGCGAGCGACGGACTGAAGTCGATCACCTCCTGCTTCGTGATGTTGTGCCAGATGGGAAGAAGGATCTGTTCGCCAGAGATTGCCCGCGTCACGATCCCGTCGAGTTCGTAGTTGGTCCAGCCCTTGTCGACGAACGCCGGCGAGAGGACCACCAACCCGACCCTGCTCCTTGCGAGACCGGCGTCGATCTTCTGCCTCAGGCTGTCGCCGATACTCAGCGTGAATTCGTCGTACCAGACCTTCAAGCCGCGCGCGACGAGTTCATCGGCCAGTGACCGCACGATGGAATCCTTGTCCTCGCTGGCATGCGAGATGAAAACGTCGTAGGTTTCTCCTAATTTCTCCAGCGCAGGCGCCGGTTCGTGGACCAACCCTGGAATGGACGACAACGGTGCTTCGCGGATTTCTGGAAGAGCACCCGGCTTCACGCGGACGGACGCTTTCGTGCTGCCCTGCAATCCTTGCATGTCCACTGCCACCACCCATCGACCCGAATGAGGGATCTGCAGATTGATCGGCGAACGCTTCGCGAGGCCGCCGACAAAGCGATGCCTCCTCCCGTTTCTGTAATTCGAGAACTCCGAACTGGTCATGAGTCTGACGTTCGCGCCCCGGGTCAGCGTCACCTCGACGATTTCTCCCGCCGAGCGGTGCCCCAGATCGTATTGAAGGAAATTCATCTTGCGTTCTCCCGGACCGTAAACGTGTATTTCGAGCCTCTTCGCCCGGTCGCTACCGTCACACGTTGCGCCCAATCATCGGGCGATGGTTGACGATGATGGTCTTCGGCATTGCCATGGTCCCTTCGATGATCGTCTTCAAAGCTCGATGATCATAGATGACGGCCTCGAATGTCGTCCACTGTGCACAGCCACTGTCGATGTTGCCGTGCAGGCAAGCGGGTTTGTGAGATGCGTCACCGATCACCGGCAGGGTGGGCCGCTTAATGACGACCAAACCCATCTGGACATCGAGTGAGGCCTTGATTTCCCAGTCTATCAATTTGCGGCTTCAGCTCGCCGCACAGCAGTGCACGCTTGTGTAGGAACTGCCATGAAGATCGAATTCCCTTATCCGCCTCATCACGTAGTCCGGATTGGTACTATCGATCCGGCGATTCAGCCAGTTGTCGGTGATCACCTTCGGCAGGTCGTAGAAGGAGCGGGAGAACCTATCATAGAAGGCCTGATCGCCGAGATCGTGATAACTCACGAAAACTTCTAGGCGGATGCCGGTTCCGATACCGCATCCTGCCGCCATTGACCACGCCCCCCAGTGAATGAAATCAGCGATGTAGTATCGCTATCTTGAAAGTGCCAGCCGAGAGCGGCTGTTGCATACATCCATGCGTATGAATGAGATCGAAGATCTCTTGCCCCGCTCTATGCGAGTAGTATTTCGATCATCGCAAAAACTGCGAAGACAGGCGATTTTTTATGCGCATGAGAAGTTTGGCAGTTGACTAGAAAAGCCAATCTCAAGCGAGCCGACCCGCGTGCTGGGATAACCTTGGAGCGAGGCTAGTCACCTAACCGTTCTTTGGATTATGAAAGAACCAAGAAATCAGGGGGCTGGCTTATGGCGACCGTGCGCCGAAAGTGTTTCATTTCCTATCATCATGCCGACCAAGAGGCGGTCAATCAGTTCGTCCGTGATTTTGATCATGCACATGACTGCTTCATTGCTCGAGGGCTTGGCGAGGAAATGCCAGGCGATATCATCAACAGTAACAACACCGATTACGTCATGTCGAAGATTCGAGAGCGGTTTTTATCCGAATCTACTGTTACTATTGTCTTATTGGGGCGATGCACTTGGGCTCGGCGATATGTAGATTGGGAAATTCAGTCGTCGCTGCGGCGGGGGCAGTATTCTACACCCAACGGCCTGCTAGGGATCAAGCTTCCGTCGTACAGCGGTAGCTTTCCTGATCGATTCAATCAAAACTTATCCTCGGATTTTCCTCGCATCGATTGCTACGCGCGCCACATTGAATATCCGTCCACGACCGCCGGTTTGGTGAACGCCATCGAAGCTGCCTATCAAAGGCGGACGACACATCAGAATCTCATCGTCAACCCGCGAGCACGGATGTCTTACAACAGGCAGTGCAAATGACGACGACGGCCAATCAATTCGATGAGGACTCTTCCCTCATATCCTTCACTTTGTCGGAGGATTGGGAAGTTAGCCTACAGTTGGACACGCTTCCGCTGGTGGCAATGATTTTGGCTATCACCATCGCGTGGTTGTTGGTCCGATGGTGGATGGGCCGTAGGTATCCGCAGTTCGAAATCGACGCGGCGGAGTTTGGTTTCGGTGACCATAAGGTGTCGTTCAAACCAAACAATGTGGATCGTCAAATCGCTTATTCCATCTGGGTTGAACTGAGTACACGGAAGGTCGGCCTGCCGATTGACCTGGACGATGACGTGATCGCTGAGGTTTACGACTCTTGGTACGCATTCTTCGCCGTGACGCGCGAACTCATTAAAGACATTCCGGTTTCGAAGGTTCGGCATGACAGCACTGGAAAGATCATCAGTCTTTCAATCGAAGTGCTCAATGAGGGACTCCGCCCTCATCTGACGAAGTGGCAAGCACGTTTTCGCCATTGGTACGACCTTAAGATGGAGAGCAAGGGCGATGTATGCCCACAAGATGTGCAGAAAGAGTTCCCCAGCTTTGACGCACTCAGTGCTGATCTTCTTCAAGTAAATCAGCGCCTGCGCACCTACCGCACTCGTATGTACGAACTGGTTACAGGCAAGCGCGAGCAAGTGAATGATTGAGTTTGCTACGAGAGATGATCTTGTTGGCTTCGCAGACAAGATCGGGATTAATGAGCAGGCATCTCTCCGCAAACGTGCTGAGGACCGCGCTCCGGCAGGTGCGACGTTCCTTTCGCATTCCAGCAAAGACAAAGACCTTGTGACGGGAGCCATCCGTTTATTGGAGGGGCATGGGGCGACGGTCTACATCGACAAAAAGGATCCTACTCTTCCGCCCTACACCAACAAGGACACCGCCAAGAGCTTAAAAAACCGGATCAATCAGAGCGACAAATTCGTTTTGCTAGCTTCGGAGAATAGCAAAGAGAGTAAGTGGGTGCCGTGGGAGTTGGGCCTCGCCGACGGATACAAGGGTCTTAATAAGACAGCTATTCTTCCGGCAGTCGAAAATCAGCGAGATACCTCGTGGACGAATTGGGAGTATCTCGGCCTATATGATAGGATCGTGTGGGGCGACCTTGAGGGCCACGAGAAAAAGATCTGGATGGTCCTTGACCGCCGAAAGAATACGGCAGTGACCCTTTCAAGCTGGCTAGCACGCTAAAATCTGCGCAGAGCTCAAGTTCGAATTATGCGCTCTATTGCCTTCAAGGGCGCATCTACAAGAGCTTTACGGAAGCTCTTGTAATCAGGTGAGGAAATGATGGACTCACTTGAGTTCGAACCTAGGATTCGCTGATAAAGGGTCAGCTGCGCAATGGCAGCTTATCGCTGTTCTAAAAATGGAACGCGTCAGTAAGCAATCGGCCCAATCACAGTCAAACCAAGTGGCGATCGATCGTGCGCTGAAATGTCGCCGCGAAGGATTGCGCCCTTGCGCGCAGCGAAGTCCGTCTTCTTTCAGCAGCCGGCATGAACACGAGCTTCGATCAGCCAGCACCAGTGACTAAGATCTCCCCCAATCAATATATGCTAGAACTCCCAATCTCTTATCCGTAAGGTCAGACAATCATGGTAGGGCTCGATGTTGGATAAGAAGGCACTAAGCGAACGCGATATCTGCACCAAATTCATTACCCCTGCCGTTACGGCTGCGGGTTGGGACGCACTAACCCAAATTCGTGAGGAGGTCAGTTTTACCAAGGGCCGCATTGTCGTGCGCGGCAAGCTCGTTTCGCGCGGCAAGGGCAAGCGCGCGGACTACATTCTTTACTACAAGCCGAACATCCCGCTCGCGCTGATCGAAGCGAAGGACAACAAGCAGCCGGTTGGCGGCGGTATTCAGCAGGGGCTGGAATATGCCGAGGCGCTCGACATCCCTTTCGTCTTTTCCTCCAACGGCGACGGATTTGTTTTCCACGACCGGACCGGTAGCAGCGAAACCCGCGAAACCACCGTCGGGCTGGATGCCTTCCCATCGCCCGAAGATCTCTGGGCGAGATATGCGACCTGGAAGGGCCTCACGCCCGAGGGCCAAGAGCTTGTCCTCCAAGACTACTACGACGACGCCAGCGGAAAACAGCCACGATATTACCAGGTCAACGCAATCAATGCCGTGATGGAGGCGGTCGCCAAGGGCCGGGACCGCATGCTGCTCGTCATGGCTACTGGCACCGGCAAGACATACACTGCATTCCAGATCATCTGGCGGCTGTGGAGGGGCGGCCACAAAAAGCGCATTCTGTTCCTCGCTGATCGTAACGTGCTGGTCGACCAGACAATGGTCAACGACTTCAGGCCCTTTGGCCCTGCAATGGCCAAGCTCTCCGCCAACGCAAAGACTATCGAGCGCGAGGACGGTTCGTCGATCGATCTAACGATCGCGATGGACAAGAAGCGCCGTGTGGATACGGCCTACGAGATCTACCTTGGCCTCTACCAGGCGATCACCGGGCCGGAAGAACGGCAGAAACTCTTCAAGGAGTTCTCGCCGGGCTTCTTCGACCTCATTGTGATCGACGAATGCCATCGCGGCAGCGCAGCCGAGGACAGCGCCTGGAGGGAAATCCTTGAGCATTTTTCGGGCGCAACGCAGATCGGCCTGACCGCTACGCCCAAGGAGACGAAATATGCTTCCAACATCCACTACTTCGGCGAACCAGTTTACAGCTACACGCTGAAACAGGGCATTCGTGACGGCTTCCTGGCGCCATACAAGGTCATCAAAGTCCACATCGATCGCGACGTGGAAGGCTACCGGCCCGAAAAGGGCCAGCTCGATCGCGATGGCAACGAGATCGATGACCGCATTTATAACACCAAGGATTTCGACCGGACCTTGGTGCTGGATGACCGGACCAAGCTGGTGGCCAAGAAGGTCACGCAGTTCCTGAAAGAAAGTGGCGACCGCTACCAGAAGACCATCCTCTTCTGCGTCGATCAGGAGCACGCGGCCCGGATGCGACAGGCGCTAATCAACGAGAACGCTGACCTCGTTGACGAGAATTCGCGTTACGTCATGCGTATCACCGGTAACGATCCGGAGGGCCAAGCCCAACTCGGCAACTTCATTGACCCTGAGAGCCGCTACCCCGTGCTGGTCACCACCTCGCGCCTGTTATCCACCGGCGTCGATGCCCAGACCTGCCGCCTGATCGTGCTCGATCGCGAGGTTGGCTCGATGACCGAGTTCAAGCAGATCGTCGGTCGTGGCACCCGCGTGCACGAGGATACGCGCAAGTTCTACTTCACGCTGATGGACTTCCGCGGCGCAACCAACCACTTCGCGGACCCTGACTTCGATGGCGAGCCAGTGCAAATCTTTGAGCCGGACCCGGACGGCCCGATCACACCGCCCGATCCTGATCCCACGGATGACGATGGCGAGATTGACGGCGACAGTGATGGCGATGAAACCATCATCGACGGTGGCGGCGATCGGCCTGACATCACCTTCCCGGATGGCCCCGGCAAGAAGGGCAAGGTCTACGTCGACGGCGTGCCCGCAGTCATAATTGGCGAGCGTGTCGAGTATCTGGACGAGGGCGGCAAGCTCGTCACCGAAAGCCTGCGTGACTTCACCAAACGCGCGCTGCGCAAGCATTTCGCCAGTCTTGACGATTTTCTCCAGCGCTGGACCTCAGCCGATCGCAAGCAGGCGCTGGTGGACGAGCTTGCGGCAGAAGGGCTCGACCTTGCGGTCATCACCAGCGAGCTTGGCAAGGACCTCGATCCGTTCGATCTCATTTGCCACGTCGCCTTCGACCGCAAGCCGCTCACCCGTCAGGAACGGGCAGCCAACGTCCAGAAGCGTGACGTTTTCGCCAAGTACGGCGAACAGGCCCGCGCCGTTCTCAGCGCGCTGCTCGACAAATACGCCGATGAAGGCGTGCTCAATCTCGATGATGCCAACGTTCTGCGCATCCCGCCCTTGAACACGCTGGGCACGCCCCTACAGCTCATCAAGGCCTTCGGCGGGAAGGCTGGCTTCGAGGAGGCGGTTCACGCCCTCCAGAACGAAATCTATCAGGACGTTGCCTAACCCATGTCAGTGCGTACCCTTGTCAAATCGATCCAAGACATCATGCGCAAGGACAGCGGCGTCGATGGCGATGCGCAGCGCATCAGCCAGTTGTGCTGGCTGTTTTTCCTGAAGATCATCGACGATCAGGATCAGGAACTCGAACTGATGCGCGACGGCTATGTCTCGCCGGTTCCCGGGCAGTTCCAGTGGCGCAACTGGGCTGCCGATCCGGAAGGGCTCACAGGCGAGGCACTGCTCGCCTTCGTCAACGATGAGCTGTTTCCGGCCATGAAGGGCCTCAAGCCCACCGGCCAGCCCGGTGATCGCCGCCGCGTTGTGCGCGACGTGTTCGAGGATGCCTACAACTACATGAAGTCAGGCCAGCTGCTTCGGCAGGTGGTCAACAAGATCAACGATATCGACTTCAACAACCTGTCCGAGCGCCAGCACTTCGGGGACGTGTACGAGCAAATCCTCAACGACCTACAATCGGCGGGCAATGCCGGCGAATATTACACACCTCGTGCTGTCACCGCTTTCATGGTTGACCGGATCGACCCCAAACCCGGCGAGATCATCTTCGATCCTTCCTGCGGTACCGGAGGCTTCCTTACCTGCGCCATGAAGCACATGCGTGATCGCTATGTGAAGCGGCCCGAGGACGAGGCGCTGATGCAGGCATCGTTCCGCGCGGTGGAGAAGAAGCCGCTGCCGCATATGCTCTGCGTCACAAACATGTTGCTGCACGGCGTGGAAGACCCGAGCTTCGTTCGCCACGACAACACGCTGGCGCGCCCCTACATCAGCTGGGAGCAAAAGGACCGCGTCGACGTCATCCTCACCAATCCACCATTTGGGGGCAAAGAAGAGGACGGAATCGAGAGCAACTTCCCGCAACACTATCGCACGCGCGAGACGGCGGACCTATTCCTGGCCCTGTTTATCCGCCTGCTGCGCAAGGGCGGAGTGGCGGCCATCGTCCTGCCCGACGGCAGCCTGTTTGGCGAAGGCGTGAAGACCAGGCTGAAAGAGGCGCTGCTGGAGGAATGCAACCTCCACACCATCGTCCGCCTGCCCAACTCGGTGTTCAAGCCCTATGCCTCGATTGGTACCAACCTGTTGTTCTTCGAGAAGGGCGAGCAGACCAAGGACATCTGGTTCTACGAGCACCATGTGCCCGAGGGCCAAAAAGCCTATTCGATGACGAAGCCTATTCGCTTCGAACATTTCTCCGGCTGCATTGACTGGTGGGGCGGTGCGGAGCGCAGAGGACGCGAGGAAGGCCCGCAGGCGTGGAAGGTCAGCGCCGAGGAGGTGAAGGCGCGCGGCTACAACCTCGATTTCAAGAACCCGCACAGCCAAGAAGCCGATCTGGGCGACCCCGCTGAATTGTTGGTATCTTTGAACGCTGCCGAGGCGAAGACCGCGAAATTACGCGACCAACTCAAGACCATTCTGGGCGAGGCGCTGGCCCGATGAACGCCGCGCTATTGCTGGAGCATTATGCGCGAATAGCGGACGCGCCCGATGCCGTCGCCCGGTTGCGGCGCTTCGTGCTCGATCTGGCGGTGAGGGGAAAGCTGGTCGAGCAGGACCCGAGAGATGAGTCTGCGTCGGAACTGTTACAGCGAATAGCCGCCGGAAAGTCGCGGATGGTAAAGGGAGGCATCATCCGGAAGCCCAGAGATCTGGATGACGGCGCGGCAATTGAAGAACCATTTGCGATTCCAAGTTCTTGGCAATGGCTAAGGCTCGATAACGTTGGAGCTATCATCGGCGGAGGAACGCCATCGGCAGGCGATGAGGCAAATTTTGCTGAACCAGGTGAAGGCGTGGCATGGCTGACGCCCGCCGATCTCGGCGGCTACTCAGATCTCTACATTTCTCGAGGTTCTCGTGACCTGACAGATCGAGGCCTAGGCTCTTCGTCTGCCACGTTAATGCCCACTGGAAGCGTACTTTTTACGAGTCGTGCACCAATTGGCTATGTGGCGATCGCGGCAAATCCGATTTCTACGAATCAAGGCTTTAAGTCGATTGTCCCGTATGTGGCAGACTGCTCGCGCTTTGTCGCTTTGGCTATGAGAACGTTCGCGCCCGAGATTGATGCCAAAGCACCGGGAACAACTTTCAAGGAAGTGTCGGGTAAGATTGTCGCTGCCGTACCGTTCCCCCTCCCGCCATTGGACGAACAGCACCGGATCGTCGCCAAGGTCGATGAGTTAATGGCCCTGTGCGACCAGCTTGAGGCGGAGCGGGTGTGTCGCGAGGAGACACGCGACAAGCTGACCGCAGCCAGTCTGACTCGCCTGAATGCCCCCGATCCCGAAACTTTCGCCTTCGATGCTCGCTTCATACTCGATAACCTCGCACCGCTCACCACCCGCACGGACCAGATCAAAGCCTTGCGTCGAACCATCCTCAACCTCGCCGTTCGGGGGGAGTTGGTGGAGCAAGATTCATCGGATGAGCCTGCAACGCAACTGCTTGAGCGATTGCGTGGGCGTGCAACATCCCCCCGCAGAAACGGCGCTAAGTCAACAAACGTCGCTGCAATCGAAGGTCCATTCGACGTTCCGATGGGTTGGGCATGGGCGACAGTTCAACAGGTTCTCGATGCTAGGAGAGAGATTTCATACGGGGTCATAAAGCTCGGAGACGAGCCAAAGGCTGGAGGCATTCCGACTCTCAGATGCAGCGATGTGCGACCTGGCTATATCGACCTTGCAGGTGTTCGAAGAGTTCGCGAGGATATTGAGGCCGCCTATGAGAGAACGCGTCTCTCAGGGGGTGAAATTGTAATTAATATTCGCGGCACGCTCGGGGGTGTAGCCGTTGTTCCACCCCAATTGAGCGGCTTCAATGTCGCGCGAGAGGTTGCTGTGGTGCCCATTTCTGTTGAGGTGTCGGGAGCATTCATAGCGCACCTGATGCTTTCCCCCTATTTTTGGGAACATATCCAAAATAATCTCCGTGGCATCGCTTACAAAGGGCTGAATCTTGGGATTTTACGGGAACTACCAATTCCCCTTCCACCCCTCGCCGAACAGCACCGCATCGTCGCCAAGGTCGATGAGCTGATGGCCCTGTGCGACATGCTCGAAGCCAGCCTCACCGAAGGCGAGCAAATCCGCTCACGCCTGCTGGAAGCGGTCCTGCACCACGCGTTGGAGCCCGCCTGAATTACAAGATTTGCGGGTAGTCTGGCATGGGTCCGCCCCCGACCTCGATGTGGCGTTCGAGAACGAGGAAGACCGGGAAGCAGCCCGCAACTTCATGGATCTCCTGGCGGCATCGGAAGGCAATGAGGTAAGCTGATTGCAGCAGGGTCCTGGCACCTTCAGACCCGCACCCGATACC
>Ga0115012_10000549_pt1 | contig 21322 bp, 43 predicted proteins | sample TroAtlMetagenome_FD_88706 | JGI IMG/M metagenome (GOLD analysis project Ga0115012, IMG submission 88706) | Marine eukaryotic phytoplankton communities from Atlantic Ocean - Tropical Atlantic ANT10 Metagenome | ecosystem: Environmental > Aquatic > Marine > Oceanic | place: Tropical Atlantic...
CTCACATGGAAAAGGGTTGGGAAATATTAAAGTCTGCTGACCCTATGTTTTGGATTATGATTTCAATAGTTGTTTCAGCAAGTATGGGAGTCACTGGGTTAAATAAAATAATTAGTAAAAAGAAATAATTGATTAAAAAAAATAAGTATCACCCATACTCAAAGAAATATCCTGCTGAGAGTATTCTGGGTAAATGCCCTATATGTCATAGAAATGTCAGACGCGATGATGGTTTCGTAATGGAAGAAAGAATGTACCCTAATATTGAAAAGGTTTACATTCATCATTCAAAGATTGACAAATGCTTAGAAACTTATTGGGCAAATGAGAAATCGGAAAAAGAAAAGCAAAGAAAAGCTGAACTTGGTTTCCCAGAAAACCCATTAGATGAACTTCTTAAAACTAAAAAATCAAAATAATCTGTTATTTATATAGTCATCCTTATCGCAACGATCTTGCTCCTCTAACTGCTTACAAAATAAATGTGTATATACTCTCGCAGTGACGGATTCATTTTTATGACCAATGAACCTACTAATATCATATCCATTGTATATAGCATTTCGTTTCCACATAGTCACACACCAGTGCCTAAAGAAATGAAACTTATGATTATTCGGCAGTTCAAACTTACCAATTAAATAAGGCACTAATTCTTTATGTGCAGTTCTATAATTATGCCACATAGTTTTACCATCCTTAAACAAAGGGAATAATATTTCATTATTCTTTGTAAATGGATCGTTATTCCTATGCTTAATATAATTCCTTAATTCATCTGCTAACCCAGTTCCAAGTGGAACATATCTATTACCCGCAGAAGTTTTAACATTCCTCTGAAATCCATCACGATCAATTTGTGAATAAACATCTAACTTAGGAACATAGTTCCCAGTGTTATCTATAAAATCCTTTGTTAATAATCCTAAGACTTCACTAATCCTCAACCCACATGAAAAACATATTGAAATGACTAATCTCAGCACACGATTTTCAATTGTTTCCTTAAATTCCTTAACCATTTTAAAATCCCATTTCTCAATTAATTTCATTGTATCGTTTCTGTGAGTCTCGGTATCAATTTTAAGATCAATCATATTAACTGGATTCTTTTTAAACTGAACAATTGGGTTTTGATCTTTGGCATCAAAGTCGTTTGTGTTCATTGAATTAAAAAATGAGTCTTGGATGATTTTAAGATAAGTACCAAGAACATTTGCTGATTGAGTTCTTTTCTTAAAATAATTCATTAGCTTTAAAGTATCACTACTCTGCCAATCTCTTATATCCCGATTAGACAAAGTATCATCTCCATATAGAATATTAATTATTTTTTGAGCATTACCATTCTTCTGATTAAAGTTGCTCGTAGATATTTTACCCTCACCTCTTTTTTCTTCTAAGCAATAAACATAATAATTTATAGACTGAATAAGGGTTGTCTTAGGTCTGGGAACAACAATCTTCCCTTCATCTATTTGTCTTATTAGACCCGCAATCTGTTCAATTAAATTCTCTTTATTTTTCTTAGTAAACTGTTTTACCGAACCATCCAACTTCTTTAACTTTGTTTGGTATGCTTTAAATTCCTTTCTACCATTTACAGTTTCATAAATCTTATAGACAGTTCCTTGCCCATATTCATTCTGCCATTTATTTAGTATTTGTGTTCTTTCCATTACTGACTCCTTTTATTTGTTCAATATGTTCCATGAGTAATTCACACATTTCTGGAATCCCCATAACTACATCTGCATCTTCCTCACTTAATCTATCCACATCGAATCTCTTATCAGTAAGAAAGTTCTTTATACTTCTCTTGTCACCTTCACTTAGATTTTTCATTAACATTGTTCCATAACCTTTCTTGGTTGTAAAGTTTAAGGATATATATAAATCTTATGTATAATATTCCCTTATTCACTATTCTTCTGGTGTCACTAAGTAGGCGGTGAAACCTTCCAAACCCAGTTATTAACTCGATAAAAGATTGTGTAATTTAGGTGTTTTTTAAAAGAATGAGGCGAATCAACAGTTATTATTCTTGGTACATGATGTTCTTGAACTTACTGTGACCCGCCAAATCCCTAACTATTTTCTTTCCTAATTAAAAATCTTCACCACAAGTTCACTAACTATGTAGCCATTATTCACCTTGAGTGAATTTTTGCAAGTGAAAAAAATAAATAAAATTATTGACTCTTGTCGAGAGTCACATTGTCGAGTCCATTCAGATACCAAAGGTCTCCGACCATTTCTTTAAGAGAGTCTATTTCTGGCGAACACCAGTTTGAATTTTGACTTTGTTTAATTGTTATCTCCAACTCAACACATAGCCATATAAGTAGTGCAATTATTAAAATTTTAGCAAAGATATTAAAAGATTTAATTACCATTTTGTACTAATTTCTTACATTCCTCTATATGATCTATCTTTTTCTGTATTCTTCTAGCATGGTTTTTTGAATAATTGGCTTTATCATAACAAGGGTTGCTACAATATTTCTTTGTCTTTTGATGAACTGTAATATCAAATTCTTGATGACAGTAATGGCATACATTTTTCATATAGGCACACCCTCAAAATCTCTTTCTGGATGGCAAGTATAAGTTCTGAACTTGCTATGTTTGTTTAGCATTTCACATATTTGCTCACAAACTTCACGATTATCACATTCAAAAATTGTGTCTCTGTTCTTACTTGATTCAATCCAAAACATTTTCTGTCATTCCATCCATATAATCGTCATGGAACTTCCCATTAATTTCAATTTCAGAATCAATAGCAATTTTATTACCTACTGTCTTATCCCATTCTTTTTGTATTAATCTCTTTATTACACTTTGATTGCTATGCTTGTTCTTTTGAACCTTAACAAGTATCTCAACACCCTCTATATCCGCTTGACCATAAAGTTTTTCTGCTTTGTCTTTAAAATCTTTATTATGGAAATCAACAATCTCTTTAAGTTGTTTTACCACACCCTTTAAAGTTTCTTCCTCAAATGAGATTGATAATGATTTATGTATTATTCTCTGCTTTGAATAGTTAGTGCTATTCCCTCTACTCATATAGTTTCTCCATTAATTAATTGTTCTTTATAATTACTACTTAATCTATTTTTAGAATCTAATTGTAGTTCTATCTTTCTTCCGTCTGACTTGTTGCTTAGTATATCCTTGAAGTTTTCTCGAATGTAGTTTCCTACTACTCCAACGAATCCAGATTTTCCTAGCGCTAAACATTCTTGATCGAATGAACCGCCTTTTTTAAGGTTGCGATTGAAACCTATAATTGATTCTTCAATTAGTGTATCTAAGAAGTCGCCTCTTGAGGTACTCCCAGTCATCGGTCTTGCTGATATTTTTAACTTTCTAATTACTGGTAGGTCATCTATTAATTCTTCTTTTAAATCCCAATAAACCATTGCGTGTACTTTATATCCGCCACCGTTAGTTGCTCTTAATAAAAGTTTGAAACCAACACCAGTCATTCTATTCGGTATTATTATTTCGTTCATATTCTAATTCATCTTCTCTCTTGGATTTTAATTCATGTGCAATTGCCATATATCCAACTGCGTCTCGATAATCGTCTGGGTTATAACACCCCGCTTTCGTTCTACCGATCTTGGCTAATGCAAATAAGACTGCGACATCATGGGGGGAGACATTCAGTTCAAGATAAGCTGACCAGAGACTAGCAATGTTTTGATGATTTTCTTCCTTATCACCATGTTGCCTATGTCTATCACCTTGTACTAAATTTTTAGCATGGTCGCATGTCTCACTTGCATACTCCATTATTCTGCGGGTTTATTCCACTTAGGTTTTAATCTAATGTTTACCTGACCACTATATTGTTGAAAAATTTTTCTAACTAGATCATTAACACTATCACCTTTGTCATTTACCGCATCACCGAAGTCTAAGTAAGCATCGAACTGTACCCAGTTCTTATCTAACTTTATTTGTTCCATAAGCGCATCATCCATAAAAACATTGTTAGAAAACTCTTTCTTGTTTTTAAACCATGCTTGAAAGTCTGGTGCTTGGGGATTGGGCTTTTCGCCTTCTGTGATTTTAGCATTGATATACATTCCTTCTGCCATATTTTTTTCCTTTAGTTATTTATTAAGTTATTGAAGGCATTACTTGGTATATTTTCACCAACACTACCTTTATTCTGTTGAGGCACTTCTTCACTAGGGTTTCTAAAGTCTAGTTTTTCATCAGTATCTACAAAGAATCCTTTTTGTTGCGCATACTTTGACGCATAACTCGACACCGAACCACATGTCATTGGTTTCTGTGTCTTAGGTTGCCAATCAGAATAAGCATATCCCTGACAAACTAATTTTCTTTCATTGAATAAATGACCCTCAGAGTTTCTAACTGGGGTTTTATTTTCTACAATAAACAACGCATGACATCCAACACCATGCTCATCCTTCTCAAATTTCAATTCCATTTGAGGAACTAGCCCATTCTCTAGACACGCAGTTCTTACCGAATCTGACATATCCTCATGGGAGAATCCTTTATTGTATTGCGTATTGTTTTTCTTAACTGTCGCACAACTTGAGATAGCATCGAACAATCTTTCTGTGATTGTTTTATATTCTACCGTATTTCGTTCTACCGACTTAGTTTTTTTGTTTTCTGTTTTCTTCTCTGTCATTGTTTGCCTTTCTGGTTTAACCAAAGTTTTTTTGCGTCATCTAAATATTCTTTCTCCACACCGCGCCATTTCCAATGAGAGAAATCGGGTTGTATGATTTGGAATAAATCTCTTGGATCGTTCACTATTGATAATAAATTCTGCCGAGTAATTGCATTGACTCTTACATACTTTAAGACCTCTTTTAAATTATCCCATTGTATCTGAGGATAATCTTCATTCTCCATAAGTACCGCCTCATCTTCATTTACATACATAACATCTAGAGGATGATTAAGTCCGAAACTGTATATTGCTATTTGAGGTAAGTTAATTGAACGAGGCTCTAATGGAATAGATTGCTTAGTCCAGATACGATCTCCCATTTTTTTATCTCTGTAATTTTTTTTATAAAAACCTTTTGGGTTAGACCACATTGTTTTTAATTCTACTACCTTTGCAATCTTTCCGTCTTTTAAAAAAACGAAATCTGCAAAACCAATAAATAAAACTCTTAACCCTTCCATTTTAAGAACTAAAGGATATTGAGTAAGCATTGTACCGAATTGCTCTTTCAATCCGTAAAGAACATCAATTGTATGTTTTAAATAATTCTCAACAATTGTTAAATAATGTTCGACTCTCTCTTTATCTGTTTCATCTGCACTAGAAGGCTCATATCTTTTTGCCGAGTCATAAATGTTCGATACAACTTGATCGTATGACATTTCACCATTAACAATATATCCAGATCCTTCATCAACAAACTTGCCAAATTCCATTCTGCTATGTCTTGAAAATTTATGTCTATTTAAAGGGTTTCTAATATAACCATAATAAAACTGATCCAATTCTTGAGAGGCACTATTATTACTTAACCAGTTAATTCCCGCCCTTTGCCATTCTTCACCGATAATAAAATTGTTTTCCTTGCAATAATCATCTACAAGTTTTTTCTGGTTAGGGTTTTTACCTGACCATACTTTTGCATCACCAATTATATTTTGTTCTCTTAATTGCATCACCACATTTGCGCTAGAGCATGGGTTTCATGAAGTAGTTTATTCTACCGAGTACCTTCCCATGCCCTAGCTTTGAAAGGAGTCTAAGGTACTCTTTCATTAATTGTTTTCACTAAGTGTCATATCTCAATAAAAACTAGATTCCTTTATAGTTCGATTTACGACTCATAGCAAACAAAAAATAGCCACAATACCTTTTATTTTATGTTTAGGTGAATTATTAATCTAATATTTCCTAGTTTATCAACAAATAATTGTAGCCAAAATATCTTGTATCAAGTAGCCAAATAGTTTATAATCTGGTCTAGAAGGAAATGATGACACAAATTAGAAAATTAGAAAAAGATTTTTACATTAAAAAATTAACTAAAGACCCTTATGGTTTTAAATGGTCATTGTGTAAAGGTAAATTAGAATTACAAAAGTTTGATTATTTTGCAGAGGCAAAAAACTATTTTTGGGCATTTTTAAAGGAAGAATAAAAAGGATGATTTGGAACATATTAAACAAACAAATTAGATTAGATATTCCTTGTGTCAAAGGATAGAGAGACTATTTGATCTTATATGTTGGGAAAAGAAACCCATTGTTTTGTCAAGGGTGTATCTACAAGTATGAGATTAGTCTCTCGTTATAGACAAAAGAACGAGAAATAAAAAAAGGAGAATAAAATGAGTATAACATATAACAATATGACGGTTTCAAAGGTAATAACCGAAAACGAATATTACGATAGTAATAAAAAGAAACGCATAAAATATAAAAAACCTAAAATAACTAAAACAAAAATTTATGAAGGCTCACCATACTGTATTGGTGAACTATATAAAACTTTAGATTTCTTGATTGATGATAACCTTGAAGGACAAGGTTATTATGAACAAGCGGTTCTCAAGGTTGAATTAGATGTTGAGAGAATGTACTAATGAATAAAGATAAAGCAGAGTTATTAAGAAAAACAAGATTGTACTGCATAAACGAATTAAGAGAAGTGCAAGTAAACGAACTTCGTTTTGGTCGAATGTGGGCGGAAAGAGGCGCAATTTTTTGGAGTGAGGGCGCTGATAGTTTTGCTTATGTAAAACCAACAAAAAACATAAAAACCAAGTGGGGAACACCTGAAGATTTATTGTGGAGTGTACCTGATAAAGACTTATGGTTTTACTACAAAAATAATCAAGAAGAAATTGATGAATGGGGTAAATATGAGTAAAAAAGAACATGGTTTTTTATATGATGATAAAATAATTTATGGTTATATTCTTCTAAATTTAGATTTTGTAGAACCTAACAAAGATTGCAATACTTGTCGTTGCTCTGGTGATGTTTGTTTTGGTTGTGAAATGGATCAAGTACAACACAAATACAATGCAATTTATACTGATGATTGTGAATGGATAATTAAAAGGCACTAAATAAATAGTGTCTTTTTTTATTTTGGAATATCTTTAAGTATCTCGCCTTTTTCGTTTATCCAATCCCAATCCCAATCAATCCTTGCTACTGGAATTACATACTCCCAATCTGCTTTCTTAATCTTTTTATTATCCCAATCAACAGAGGGGTCATATCTTCTAAATTTTCCGTCAAAGGATTTATTTACAAAACCCAATGCTCCGTTTTTATGTTTTACCATATACATTCCATAGTTATTATCTGGTATTGATTTTGTTTTTGCATTTTTTTCTAATAACCAGACGGATGATCCTTGAGGATCGTAAAGACAGATTAGATTTTTAACATCAGATATGAAATGATCTAAACGAATATATCTAGGTGTTGTGTATATGGGGTCATTTAACTCTACTTCTGGTGCTTTCTTCTCACCTACAAATTGATTAATCTCTCCATGAACTTGAACAATCATTTCAATTGGCTCATACAATTCAAACCATGAACGATTAATTATTTTACCGATCTTCCTAGCAGTTTCTACATCTAGCTTTCTGTTGTTATTTACTATCTTGTTAAAGTTAATCCTAGACTGACCAATCTGTTTTGCCATATCGGTCTGTGATATATTATAACTATCCAAGATAACTTTAAGATAATTGGCATTATCTGATAACTTAACCATTATGTTTACATTCTCCTTCCTTTATTAACATTCTGGCTACATTATACATACATTCACAATTATCACAATAGTTTTCTAAGGTATCTATTTTATATACTATGTTCTTTTTTGTTTGCTAGTAGCCAAGAATAAGGTATATAGCAAATATGAAATTACAAAAGTATCGAGAAGAAAACAATCTAACATTACAAAAATTGGCTAATTTACTGGGTATTGAGGGTACTAATCCTAGAAGGACAACTAATAGATATTGTCTAGGATTAAGGAAACCTAATCCTGAAATTATGGGTAAAATAGAAATTTTAACCGAAGGAAAGGTACAATCTAAAGATTTTACCGAACACTACAAGGCAGTACATGGTCAAGGTAAATAAAACACCCTTACCAAAGGTTGTAGATATTTCCTACCACACAATAGCCTTCAAATTGTTAGATCAGCAAGTTGCCTTAGAGGTTGGGGATCAGCAAGGTAGTTATGTTGCAAGAGATCAGGTTATATTCCTAGATGAGTCAATTATAGAGCAAGGTGGAGCAAGAGCAGTATCTCTTGTCCTTCACGAAATTGGTCATGCTATTTATTATATCTACAATTTAAAAGACCGAGAAGAAGAACCAACAGTAGATAGTTTTGCAAATGCCTATACCGAAGTTTTCAGACGCAATAAACAATTAACAAAATGGATGGTTGAGAACTTAAATGGCACAATTTGAAGAAAGTTTATTAGTTGGTCGTGAGGTAGAACACCTTGTACTAGAACAGATCCAAACAAAATATCCTAGCGCGGTATTAATTAAAAATAAATTTTCAGAGTACGACATTTTCATTCCAGAGAACGATAAGAAGATAGAGGTTAAATTAGATAAGAAAAGTCAATTTACTGGGAACTTAGTTGTCGAGTTATACATGTATGGAAAACCAAGTGGACTACTTAGAACACAAGCAGACTACTGGTACTGGGAAACTGGAAATAATTTGTTGTGTATTAGACCAATAAAAATAATTGAATGTTTACTCATGAATAGTGTTCCTAGCAGAACATTTATCGGCAACGGAGATACAGTTGAAAAGACCGCATGTTTAGTAAAGATTGAAACAATTAAACCTTACTGTGAATCAATAAGCGCGAGTTTATTTAACTAATGGGTAGAATCTATGATATAGAAACTGGTACTGAACTACATAATGTAGAACCCCTACCTATTCAAAAGAAATATGATATATTGTATGTTGATCCGCCTTACAAATTTAGAACTTACGATAAAAAAGATGTAGTGCCTTATCCAACTATGACTGATGAGGAATTGTATGCCTTGCCAGTAGAACAGATTGGAAAACCAAATAGTGCGATGTTTATGTGGGTCACGAACCCTAAATTAATAACTGGCATTAATCTAATGGCAAGTTGGGGGTATAGATATAAAACAGTCGCATTTTGTTGGGTAAAGAAGAATAAAAAAGCAGATAGTTTCTTTTTCGGACAAGGATATTACACCAGACAAAATATCGAGTGCTTATTGCTTGGAACTAGAGGTAAACCCCTTAAAAGAGAATCTAAAGCAGTAAGTCAGATCATCTATGAACCCATAAGGGAACATAGCAGAAAACCAGACATAGTAAGGGATAAGATAGTCGAATTATTTGGCGATATACCTCGTATAGAACTGTTTAGCCGAGAAGATGTTGAAGGTTGGGATTCATGGGGTTTTGATAAAGGAATGTTTAATGAAAAAAAAGACTGAATACACAATTGACGAGTTGCTGAACCCCACAAAGCATTTCGTAAAAGTTTCGCAAGGGATCTTTCAATTAAATATGAGTAGCCATGCCAAGATATTATTCATGGTACTTATCGGCTTTAGAAACAACAATTCTAGCGGAGTGCATCCGTCATTATCTTACCTTGCAAAACAAATTAATGTGAAATGTAGAAAATCGGTGATGAGGTGTCTAAAGGAGTTAAGAGAACTCGGACTGATCGAATGGGAGCAATTAGCACACAATGGCGCGAACCATTATTACTTTGATAGCAGTAATATTGTGAGGTTAAGAAAGAAAAGAACGATGGGTAAAAAGACCCAACGCAGTAGGGTGAAATCGCCCACCTATAAAGATATAAAACTATTAAGAAATAATATTATAGAATTTAAAAAATGAACTTAATAGATAACCTTCTCAAAGATTATAAACCGCCTACTGAAAAGCAGAGGAAGGCTAATAAGTTAAAAGAATTACAATATATTGTTAAACAGATGTCTAAAAGGAGCAATTTCGCTTACCAAAGCGCAATTGAGAGAAATAAAAAGAACAATGACTATAAACAGTACCTTCTAAGAGCAAAAGCAGAATTAAACCCCACAAAACAACATGAGATTATTGTTAATTACCTAAAAGAGAAAGGATAATATGATAGAAATAGGTGATCTTATGGATCTTTACGATGATTTCTATAAAACAGATAAACGACTACCACCTATTGTGCCAAAATCATTAAAGGGAAATATAATGAAATGGGAGTTTCCAGAAGAATTTTCAGATAAAGTGAATACATGGAAGAATAAAAAGCAAACTTACATAGCACCAACAAAAGAAGATATTGATAGATACTGGGTAGCAACAGAACTAGCATTAACCCTTAATGATTATGATAGAGGACTACTGTATGACCGACACAGAGGCAATTCGTACCGAAGATTAGCAAAACTATACGGAGTATCGAGAGAGACGATTAGAGTCGCTTATCTTGGCATATTATTGGATTTGCAGTTGAGGATTAACAAACTAGCAAAAGGTAGTATCAAACATTACATTTATTTAAAAAAGAATTGACAAAACACACAATATATAGTTGTTTCTATATATAATTAGGCAACATGTATGCTTAATCGAAACATCTTCAAAACAAATCAATAACTTGCCAAAACCATTCTACCGAATGACATGATTCGTTCTACCGAATACGCGATTTCGTTCTACCGAATACTAAAAATCATTCTACCGAATGGAAAAAATCATTCTACCGAATAGGAAAAAAAACTATGGAATTTCTAACAAAAATTAAAGAAAAAATACTTGATATTTATTATCAAGAATTTGAATACTTAGATAAAAAAGAAAAGATAAAACGCGCTATAATCTCAATAATTGGAATAGTTATAGTTATTTCAATTATTACTAGCATAGCTTAATATTGGTATCATTTATATAATATCAATACTTTTAATAAAATGTTTCTAAATAGTTTACACATGTAAACATTTTCTATATAATACGACTCAACATTAAACAACTTAAAAGGAGTCGTAAAATGGAAGAATATCAAGATAACATCACACTAGATTCAAAATTTGATATTGATTCAAGTTTTGATTATTTAACTGAGATTTTAAACGATAGAAGTAATCAAGAGTCAATGGAGTCTGATTATGATAGTTAATTCTCAGATAGATAATGAGATTTTAAAAGATTCAATCTTTTTCACTCAATTACTAGAAAAAGAAATTATAGAAAAGCATAAAGCAAAGGAAAAAGACAATCAAGACTCTATCATGGCGCGATCTATGATAGATAGAGCCTTAACCAATGTTCCAAGAAAATTTTGTGTTAATTCAGGTACTATTGTTAAATATAGAATTAATGTCTTACAAGAAAATTTAAGGCATTATTTAACTTTACATGAAAAATGCAATCAGGCTAGGCATATTGTCAATTACTGTAAGCATTTAATGACTCATGGAGTTAGAAACTACTACAAGGCTAAAAAATTATATGGAGTCTCTTATGTCTCTTAGTTTTTTAGCATTTATGGTTGTTATATTAATTGTTTGTTTGGTTATGCTTTTAATTAACCTAGCATACAAATATGACTACCTAAACGAACAATACTACATTGTTAAAAAGGAACTTGAGAAACAAAGGAGTCTATATAATGGATGATAAATTCAAGACAGTTGCTCAAATATCTCAAGTATTCGATTTAATGAGTAAACACTCAGAGTCTAATCAGACTCCCAAAGTTAAGGAAGAAATGGCGCATAAAAGACTAGATCAAAGATTAAGATTTTATTTAGTAAGTGATAATGGATTCATAAAACCTGATGACTGGGAGTCTCTTAGTGTTAATGAAAAGGAAAAAAGATTAAATAGATTAGATAAAATTAATCTTTTTTTAGATTCAAAGTTTCCTAAGAGTCAATAATGAATAGTGAATTGAATACAGTATATAGGAAGGCTTGTAGATTTATTAATACTGGTAAATGGTTGCAATTTGAGGGTTCAACTGGAAGATTTTACAACGATAATTTCATAGAGTCTAGAATACTAAAACCAACTAAATTTAGAACTCAATATATAGACGGATATAATAGACTGTTAAACATGCCTATTTTTAAGGTTGATAGAAACAGAGTCGAAGAATTAACAATGAATGATCCTGATTTTATAGAGTTTTTAGAAGATCAATAACAAATAAATAATTGAAAGTAAGGAGTCAATTTATGAATAAAGAAATAATAAATAATACCGATGTATCAAGAAAACCATTTAATAAGGCTCAAATTGAGTGGTGGACTAATAGAATCGATAATTTAACCAGAGAAAAAAGAAGATCTTTAGAGTCTGAGTTTGAAAGTCATATTCAAGCAGAGTCTAAAAAGAATATGGATAAGTTTATTAATACTTTAAAAATCAACAAAGAATTAGAGTCTTATAAAAATGCTTATTCAAAGTATGAAAAAACTATAAACAAAAGCGTTGATTTACAATTTAAACAAAAAGCGGAGCTAAGAAAATTAGAAGAAAAACACAAAGAAGAAGAACATAAATTAAATCAGATAAAAGAAAAAGAGGGAGAAGGATTAAAAAAGGCACGAACTGAACTTACTCAGGTTTTAGAGAACTGGGAAAAAATAAGAGGATGGCAAGTATATTTCAATTATGATAATCCTAGTGAAGTAAATGCAACTTTGACTAATTGTTGTTATGAAGAAACTAAAAAGGCTTTTTATAAATCAAAGGCAGGAAAAGAACTAAAACAGATAGACGATGTAAGATTAAATATATTAGATAACATTTACTCTAATAATCTAGATCAGAATATATTGTCCGTAATTGGTGTTAATCTTGCAAGTATTGGCATTAATACGCAATTACAACTAACAAACTAACATAAAAAAGAACTAATAAAACATAGAGAGATGACTCTTTTCAGGGTTGTCTCTCTTTTAATTTCAATAACTTAATTAATATTCTATCCGAGTCTGGCGCGTAAAAGTTGACCTGACTCACGAGTCAAAATGTAATCTTCACTAGATACTTAGTTAATTAATTACAATTAATGTTGAAAAACAAACAAAAAGAATATTATTCACAGAAATTTACTATATTTTTGGCGGGTTTTACCGAGAGGACAAGGGCAAAATCTTCTCGGCTTACCAGAGTTCCAGATAGGTACTTCATACGCACAAAAGAGAGGGTCTTATGACGACAGACGACAACTATGGTTTCAGAGTTTCAGTAGATGACGCAAAAGATGTTGTCTTATTGGAAATAGAGGGGTTTGATACAGACATTGAAAGGCAAGAGTTTGCCGATCTTTTATTCAACACCCTAAAATTTGATAAATTATATCTTATGAAACTTTTAAGTAGCAGAGATAAATCAACATTACATTAATAAAAGGATAAATTATGGCAGATAACATATATGTAGGCGCACAGATGACTGAAAAAGAGTTGCAGAGACTCCAGAAACTTATGACTGGCGCACAAGTATCAGAAAAAGAAAAGAAAAGAATTATGCAAAAGATTAAAGGATTAACTGGCGCACAATTTACTGAAAAAGAAAAAAACAGACTTAAATAACTTACTATGCCCACAGTTGTAATTCCGTATAAACCGCGTGAAGTACAAAAGCATTTACATAAACAAATAGACAAGCATCGGTTCAGTGTAATCGTGGCACATCGGAGACTAGGCAAATCTCTGATGACAATAATGCACTTAATTAAGGATGCTTTAAGGACAAAGAAAAAAAATTATAGGGGGGTTTATATAGCACCAACTATAACGATGGCTAAGTCTGTTGCATGGGATTATGTAAAAACTTTTACTGAAAAGTTGCCTGATACTAATTATAACGAGGCAGAACTCCGTGTTGATTTCCCTAATGGGTCTAGACTTCAATTAGTTGGCGCAAATGATGGCGGACAAAAGCTAAGAGGTCGTTATTTTGATAGTTGTGTGATGGATGAGACACAAATGTTATCATCTGATCTCTTTAACCAGATTATTAGACCCGCATTAGTGGATAGGAATGGTTTGGCAGGGGAACATACTTGGTGCGTGTTCATTGGAACACCACAATTACAGAATTACTTTTACCAGATTTACGAGTACGCAAAGAAAACTGAGGGATGGTATAATGTTGTTTTACCAGTTAGTGAGACTAAAGTTGTACCTAAAGATGAATTAGAACAAGCAAGAAAGATCATGGGGGAAGATGCCTATGAGCAAGAGTTTGAATGTTCATTCAATGCTAATATTAGTGGTTCTTATTACGGAAAATTGATGCAGAAGGCATTTGAAGAAGGAAGGATTGGCAAAGTTGAGGAAGATGTTGATTTAGAAACCGAAGTTTACCTCGATTTAGGCATGAATGATAATACTGCAATGTGGTTTGTGCAAAGGCATAAGCATGAATACCGATTTATTGACTATGAGGAGTTCAACGGAGAGGGTTTGCAGTTCCTAGCCGACTTTTTGGAACGAAAAGGTTATGTATATTCAAGAATTATCGTTCCGCATGACATTAGAGTTAAAGAATTAGGTACTGGGGTCTCTAGATTTGAAATATTATCTGGTTTGGGGGTTGGCAACATCGAAATTGCACCCAAATTACCTTTGAACGATGGTATTGAGGCAGTCAGGCATAATTTTGATAATTTTTGGTTTGATGAAACCAATTGTGCAATGGGAATACAACATTTAAAGGCATATACGAAAGTATTTGATTCAAGACACCGAATTTACAGAAACAGACCTAAACACGATAACGCATCACATTCGGCAGATGCTTTGAGGTATGGAATGGTTATGGGCGGTGCAACAATAACAAATTGGGAAAAACCCTTAGAATTAGAAAATAGAGGAATAGTTTAGTGGCTAGAAAGAATAAAAAGATCACAGAAACAGAATTAAAATCATTATTAGGTCAGCATATTAGCACCTCTCAAGGTGTTGATGGTGGAACTTTGTCATCACAGAGAGAGAAATCTTTAGATTACTATTTAAGTGAAAGACTAGGTAATGAGATTGATGGTCGTTCTCAAGTGGTATCTTCTGATGTTAGTGATGCAATAGAACCTTTGATGGCGAACTTAATGCGCATATTTACATCCAGTAATGAATTATGGCGATGTGAACCAGTAGGCGCGGATGATGTTGAGGTTTCCGAACAAGCAACGAATTATATTAACCATGTATTTTTCAAAAAGAATAATGGGTGGTTAGTTCTACATAACTACATAAAAGATGCTCTCATTGAGAAGAATGGGGTTTGCAAGGTATATTATTATAAATCAGACAAAGTAGAACGCGAAGAATATGAGGGATTATCTGATGCTGAATTTACTTTGTTAGTTGATGATAAAAATGTTGAAGTCATAGAACATACTGATTATCCAGACGATAATCCGACAAATAATTATTCTGCACCTCAAATGCCAATTCCTAATGACATGGGCATGGGAATCGGTGAGGATCAAGACCCTGAAACACCAAAACCAATGCTACACGATGTAGTAATACATAGAAGTTATGAAAAGGGTAAATGTTGTGTTGAGGGTATTCCCCCAGAGGAATTTTTAATTGAAAGTCGTGCTAAGACAATTGATGAGGCAAACTTTTGCGCACATAGAACAACTAAGACTAGAGGTGAACTAATTGAGTCGGGATATGATCGCGATATAGTTGATACTCTGCCGAGTAAAAATCAAGTAGATATAAATTCAGAGGCAAGTGCTAGGTTCAAAGGCATTGAGAATAATTTTGGTCGTGAGACGAGTGATTATGCTACCGAAGAAACGGATGTCTATGAGTGTTATATTCGATGTGATTATGAGGGTGATGGTAAGGCAGTTTTAAGGAAGGTCACTGTTGGCGGTGAACATGCAAGTATTCTTTTAGATGATGAACCTTGCGACACGATGCCATTTGTTAGTATGACCCCTATTATCATGCCACACAGATTTTATGGTCGTTCAGTTGCCGAACTGGTTGAGGATATTCAATTAGTAAAAACTTATGTTATTCGTGCATTGAACGATAATATTTATGGTATCAATAATAATCGTTTGATTGTTAATGATAGTGTCACAAACCTATCGGACATTTTGACCAACAGACCAAATATGGTTGTTAGAGTAAAAGGATCTCCTTCTGATGCGGTACAATCTATGCCAGTTCAATCAATTGGCGACACTGCATACCCAATGCTTGAGTATTATGACAGTTTAAAAGAACAAAGAACTGGTGTGACTAAGGTTGGGCAAGGGTTAGATGCTGATGCTCTTAAATCGAGAACTGCGTCTGGTGTAAACCAAGTTATGACCCAAGCGCAAGGAAGAATGGAATTTTTTGCAAGAACTTTCTCTAATACTGGGATCAACGATTTAGGTCGTAAGATTTTAGAATGTGTAATTAAACATCAAGACAAAGAAGATATAATTAGAGTACATGGAGAGTTTATTCCATTTAAACCTTATGAGTGGAAAAGTAGATGCGATATTACTGTGACTTCTGGTTTAGGTAATGGCAATAGAGAACAACAATTGACAATGCTTAATTCTATCTTGGAAAGACAGATACAAGCAATGGAACTACAAGGTAATCCAGATGCACCGATAGTTAATATCAATAAAATTTATACTACACTACAAAGAATAGTTGAGACTGCGGGTTTAAAAGATGTAGACCAATTCTTTATGAACCCAACACAAGGACAACAACAAATGCCACCAGAAGAACCTAAAGAACCTTCTGAGTTTGAAAAAGTTTCTATGGCGCAGATACAAGGTGAAAACCAACGCAAGATGATGGATTTGGAGCAACGCAATAAAGAACTTGAATTGAAACATAGAGAAAAACTACTTGAGTTTGAAACTAAGATCAAAGACCTAGAGTTGAAATACAAAACACAGATAGATCAAGAGGAAATCAAAAGAGATACCAAACTATCTAGTGATGTAATGAAATTAGAGGCGCAGATGCGATCAGCACCTTCACCACAGACTCCTTCCGTGCCGATTAATGCGCCTCGACCAAACCCAATTCCAAACCCAGTTGATGCACCTGATGTAAACGCACCGATGCCAATGCCGATGCCTAATTTACCGCCAGATGTACCAACGGAATAATTGAGAAAGGTTTTATAAATTATGAGTAGATTTACTTGGTTAGATACTTTTGAAATGGTAGTTCGGATGTTTGTATTATCAATTCTAATATTTATTGTATCTGTATTTTTAATTTATGTTTCTGATTTAGTCGCATCAGTAATTGGGGAAAGTTTCTTAGACTATCTAAAATATTATTTTTCAAAAGTTCAAATATTCTTTAATGAATTATGAATAATGTAAATGGCAAAAAAGAGTAAACAATTAATAGAATCTATTTTAAGTGAACTAATAAAAGCTAAGACGATAAAACAAGTTTTAAAAGAACATGACTTGAGTTTTCAATCTTGGAATAATTGGCTCATTAAAGACCCAGAATTGATGAATAGGTATCATCAAACTAAATTGTCAGCGCTAGACTTAGAGTTGTCCGATTTAGAAGATGAATTAACAAAAGCAATTAATGAATCGCGTGAAAAAGGGAAGAAGGACATGTCGTTTATTAATGCGATCAAGTTAAAGATGACCCACATACATTGGAAGTTATCAAGACTTGATCCTAAGAAGTATAGTAATAACACAAACATATTACATAAAGGGGATTCAAACGAACCTTTGGTGATTAAATTTTTGGATTAAGGAAGGATTTATGCAAAAAGAAAATGAAGAATTAAAATTAGCAAAAGAAAATGATCGTGGTGTTCGCGCAGAAATTTTGCTAAAAGATGAATTACTACAAGAGGCATTTACAACTCTTAAAGAAAATTATAAAGACGAAATTATAAAAACAGACATAGGTGATAATGAACATAGATTGAATTTACTTGTTCACTATAAAACATTAGAAAAAATAGAAGATCACCTAAAAGAAATTGTCATTACTGGGAAACTGGCTAATGAACAATTAAAATCATTAAAAAAGTTTTAAGGTATTCATAGAGTCAACCCAATTGGGAACTGATGAATATGTTTAGTAATTAAACTAAACATTTAAAAGAAAGGTCTATCATTATGGAAAATGATGGTTCAATATCAAATGCAACTGACAGTATAGTCGGTCTTTTACAACAAAGCGGTGTTCCGAACAACGATTTGTCAAGTTTAAGCAACGATACTAACAGTGCAAAACAAGAAACTGTTGAACAAGCACCAGTTGAAACAGAGGAAGAACTAGACACTACTCAACCGCAATCGGAAGTAGCAGTCGTTGATGAATCTGCTGATACGCGTGAAGATTCTATTGAGCAACAGTCAGAAGAACCGCATCTAGAAACAACGGAAATTCCAGAAGAACCAACAGAACAAACTTATACTGTTAAGGTTCAAGGTGAAACATTCGATGTTAATTTAGATGAACTGAAAGCGGGTTATCAAAGAGAATCAGACTACCGAAGAAAAACCGAGTCTTTGAGTATTGAAAAGCAACAACATCAAGAACAATTAGGTAAAGATAATAGCATTGTCACAGACAAGCTAAATAATCTTGAAAAATTGACTTCTATGGCTAGACAACAACTCCAATTAGACGCGGGTGATTTGAACGAACTCATGCAACGCGACCCAGTAGAAGGGATGCGTAAAAAACATGCACTTGAACAACGCGCTATGCAATTACAAGCGCAAGATCAAGAGGCATCGAAAATAAGGAATGAGGAAATGCAAAAAGTTCTTAAAGAAGAAGAACGCAAGATGTATTTAGAAATTCCTGAAATGCGGGATGCGGGTCAAAAGGCTCAATTCGTAAATAACATGAGAACTTACTTAACTGGTATGGGATTTAATGACAATGAAGTCAATAATGTTAATGACCATAGATATGTCAAACTGATAAGGGATGGCATGAAATGGAACGCACTTCAAAAATCAAATCCTAGAGTTAGTAAGAAAGTTCAAGGTACACCTAAAGTCGTTAAAGGTGGAGTTGCATTAAGTAAAGGTGCTAGAAATAGAAAATTATCTAATGATAAAATGGCTAGATTGAAAAAATCTGGTTCACTTGATGATGCAACAGAAATGCTAAAAGACATATTCAATGGTTAATCTTCTTTTTTTTAATAACTAATAAAAAAGGATAACTAATATGGCTATCGTCACAAATGCAGGGAACACCTATGCGTCAGGTGGGCAAGATGCAAGTATTCGAGAGCAACTTTCAGATGTAATATCTAATATCTCTCCATACGAAACACCTTTCCTTAGTTCCCTAAGAAAAGAAAACGCAAAAAATACTAAAGTAGAATTTTTAAAAGATACTTTAGCAACACCGAGTACAACAAATGCTCAACTCGAAGGTGAAACATACAGTGCTACTGCTATTGCGGATGTCACAAGATTAGACAACATGTGTCAGATCTTTGCAAAATCATTCGCGGTTTCTGGTACACAAGATAGTGTGGATCACAGTGCAATGAGTACCTTCTCAGCTTACACATTAAGTAAGAGGGCGAAGGAATTAAAAACCGACATTGAATCTGCTCTTTTGCAAAATGGTGCAAAGGTATCAGGTGGAACTACAACTGCTAGAAAACTTGCGGGTGTAGGTTCATGGGTTGCCACTAACAGATCAAAAGGTGGTGGTTCTGGTGCTGACCCAACTGGGGATGGCTCAGATGCTCCTACTGACGGAACTCAAAGAGCAATGACAGAAGATTTGCTTAAAACTGTTCTCAAAGGAATTTGGGATTCAGGCGGGGATGCAAAAAACATTTATGTTGGATCATTCAATAAGCAAAAAATCTCATCAGTATTTACTGGTGGTGCATCTGTCACTGTAAACAGAGACACAAAAGACAATACTGTCTATGGCAGTGTTAGTGTTTACCAGTCAGATTTCGGACAACTTACAATTCATCCTTCTAGACATCAACGCGCTAGAGATTGCTTTGTAATTGACCCTGATCTATGGGCGCTTTCAACTTTAAGAGATTATAAAGTTGAAGAACTAGCAAAAACTGGTGATGCAAAACATTGGTTGCTAACTTGTGAACATACTCTTATCGCTAAAAACGAAAGCGGTAATGGTGCGGTTGCAGATTTAACAACATCGTAATCACTATAATAGTGGGGGTCATTAGTTTGACCCCTACTATCTTTCAATAAGGATTTTAAATGGAATACAGAGATAAAAGCACAGACAAAATTGCAATATCAACAACATCAGCGCAATCATCTGCAATTGCAGAAGGGATATACGCAATAAGATTGATTTGCTCTCAAGCAAGTCATTTTGTTATTGGCGCTAACCCTACCGCAACAGTGAGTGATGCTTATATACCCGCAGATACAGAATTGTATTTAGGGATAAGTTCTGGTGAAAAAGTTGGGATAAGAACTGCAAGTGGTTCTGGTTCTGCTTATATAACTTCATTAACTAAATAAAGGAAAAAATTATGGCAATAGGTGGCTATCCAACTTCATATATTTTAGGTACAACGCAAACAGTCGCAGTAGGTTCATCCTCTGCACAATCTACCGCAGTAAGTGGTAAGTTAAATGTTTACAGAGTAATTGCATCTTGTGATACACACATAGAGTTCGGTACTAATCCGACTGCAACGACTTCATCAGCTATGCTACCTGCATATACTATTGAATACATTGTTATACCAGAGGGAGAAAAAATGGCGGTTTTAAAATTCGCAACTCAAACTGGAACTATGTATATAACTGAGTGTACTAGATAATGTTAGGCGGAAGATTAACTCAAAGAAAAAATGTTCGTTCTCCTGCAAGATATAGAGGCAGACGAACTGATGTTGGTGGGTGGAACTTACTTGGTGATGATGGCAGTGGTGGTTCTTTTTCAATCACTATACAAGAAACAAACGATAACATTATCATTGAAGAAGGAAGAACTTATCAAATAGATACCTCTGAGCCGATTTCACCAAATGGCTAAGAGAAAAGGTTTTTATTATAAGGAACATGAGAGGATCTCAAAACGAACTTCAATTGGCAATCCAAAAAAAACAAAATTAAAAACAAGTTCAATGAACAAACATAAAAGAAGAAATAAAGGATTATAAGAAATGGCAGATAAAAAGATTTCAGCAATGGTGGCAATGACATCATCAGAGATAGCAAATGATGATAATATTGTTATTTCAGATACAAGTGCTAGTCATACAAAAAGAACACCAATATCAGAACTATCAAATTTCTTTGGTATAAACCC
>Ga0115012_10000551_pt1 | contig 21318 bp, 22 predicted proteins | sample TroAtlMetagenome_FD_88706 | JGI IMG/M metagenome (GOLD analysis project Ga0115012, IMG submission 88706) | Marine eukaryotic phytoplankton communities from Atlantic Ocean - Tropical Atlantic ANT10 Metagenome | ecosystem: Environmental > Aquatic > Marine > Oceanic | place: Tropical Atlantic...
GCTATTTCACCAATTGTAAAACTTGAGAATGTTAATGCATTATATAATATTGTTGTTAAGTCTGCAGCTGATGATTTTTGGAATCCATATCCAAAATCCATATTAACAGAGAACGAAAGACCACTACCTGATGATGTGCTCATAGTTCCTGTAGCATTAGCAGAATAACCAGATCCGGGATCAGAAACTGTAATCGATGTTAAAGCACCAGATCCATTAACAGCAAATGTTGCTGTTGCATTACCTGAAACAGCTATTGTATCAGATCCAATATAACCTGTTCCATTAGCAGTCGCTACAGCTGTGCTATTAGCAAATGCATTTACACCTTCATTTGTAATAATGTCTCCTGCAGTAAAAGAACCATTAGCTACATTACGTAATATCATTACAGTAGTATTAGTAGATTTAATTGTAGCTGTAGCTCCGACTTTTTGAGCTCCCATTATAGAATATAGATTAGCACCACTACCAGATGATGTTGATACTGCAATTGCTGGTTGTTTTTTATAACTAATACCATTATTAGATAATGGAATATCTCTAATAGTACCATTAGCCCATGTTACTACAGTTGCTACTGCGTTAGTTGCTGCTGTAGCACCACTAAATGAAACTGTATCACTATTTGAATAACCTGTACCACCCTTATGAATTGAAATTCTATCTACATATACATTTGCTTCGAATACATTTTGTGTGTTTGCAAATTTACCATTAGCTGCATATGGTGTTACAGTATTAGCTCTACCATTAAATGTTACTTGTGTATCTATTACAATTGAGTCTACAAACCCAATACCTGAATTACTTGCATTAGTATAAACATTCGCGAATGGTTTGGGTGAAGTTGATGTATTATTAGCACCTATAATATCAGTAAAGAGTGTTAGTGCTTCTTGTGTAGCTAATGAACCGACTTCATAATCAGCTCCAGATCCTACTGCGACATTAGCTACGTTTGCGTAAGTATTACTATTTCGGCCTACAACAAATGCTTTAGCTCCAGAATAAAATGCTTTATTATTTGCATTAAGACCTATATGAGTAGAATTCTGAGCTATTAATTCTCCATTAGCGGTTGAATCTGTTAGTGTATCTATTTGTGCATTAACAGTATTAGCACCAATAAAAAGATAATCTGCTGAAGCAAATGCTCCTGATACTGTTTGTATGATTAATGTTTGTGCAGTTGATTTATGTGCATAACCTGTAGCTACGACATTGTGTGCTGAATTAGCACCAGAAATTAAAGTAGTAGTATTAGCTAATGTTTGAAAGTTAGCATTAGATCCTGCAGATGTATATGTTATTGTTTTTAAATCTTGTTCTACTGGTTCGAATAAAAAAAAGTCTGTTCTTTCAGTATTAGCATTAGTTATATTAGCTAATTCAATAGTAGCGTTAGAAGATAATGATCTAGTATAAGCATTTGATGTTGTATATCCATAACCACCATTAGCTAAAAGAAAATTAACTTTACCAGTGGCATCTGTTGTTCCTGTAATTTTTGCTTTACCACCTTTACCTACTGAAGATATAATATCGAATTGATCTCCAATTGCAAAATTTTGGCCGCCATTAGTAATAGTAACACCAGATAAGGATCCCACAATAACTGGAGCATTAAGTAGTGTTCCATCATCGGTAATATATTCATCAGTTACAAAGTTGCCTATAACACTTGACATATAAGCAACAGTAATTTGTTTTTTATTAACTAGTTTAGTGACTACACTTTCTACAAAAGCTGTAGCATCTGATTTGGATCCTCTAACAGTTTTACCAACAAAATCTTTTGTTCTATCTGAACCTGAAAGTTCTAAATATATTGGTTGTTTAAATTCTGAGTCTGATGGATAAGTTACACGAGTTGACGGAAGAAATACTTCAACCTCTTGACCATAAAACATTTGTAAAAGTAATTCAACAGAACGAACAGATCCTTTAGATTGATAAACATCACTTATATGTTTCAACATAAAGCGTTCATCAACAACTGTATTAAATTGTGTTCCGGATAAGAATGTCTTTTTAAAATGAATAATAAAATCAGAAACAGTATTATCAATATCTCTGTTTGATCTTAATTGTCTTAGGACTTTAGTGTGTTGACCGGTCTCTTCTAACCACTCATAATACGCCAAGGCAAACGCAACTAACTCAGGACCAGTTGACAAATAATGTTCTGGAAACTGATCTTTAATTAGTTGAGAAATATACTCCGGCGTAGGATTTGCCATCTTTATAACCTTTCTTGCGTAATATTAAATGTTAAGTCATCCGCATTTAACTGAAGAATAGAAGCATTCTTAGTTTTGATATCTTTACTCTTACATCGGCTATATATTTTTAATGCTGTTCCAACATAAGTACTTATAGTTATAGAGTTGATATTCATTATACCTGTTGTATAATCTATTGTACCAACATTAGTTTTAAGAACTTGATAATTACCTGCTGCAGTTAATTTAGCAATAATTAAACCGCCTTCACCATTATCAATAAACATAGCATCAGAGCTTGTGTCATATGTAAATAAAGAAGACTCAATAGCTGGTTTATAAAACTTATTACTTATACCATCTATAAACTTATCATCAGGATCTAATACATTATTATCCTCTAATTTCCAAGTAGTGGCAACGTTTGTTGGCTGTAATTTTTTAAATGGTCTATTAACAATTTGTGATGATATAATACTATCATCAGCGGCATCAATAGCTGCAGTAGCTTTTGAGTTTCTAAAAATAGAATCAAATGAATTAATATTAATACCTGCCCAATTAGTTAATGCAGTTTGTGCTTTTGATTTTATACTTTCAGGGTCTTGACTAGTTTGTGTTATGTTATATGAAACATCTATATTAGATTCAATATAAGTAAAGTCAGGTATTACGACCTCTGCTTCTATACCCACAGGGGATTTTTTCTTTAAGAAATCTGATATAGCTGTCTTCTTAGTTTCTGGTACACCATCTGCATCTGCCAAATCAACAGCCACTATAACTTTACCAAATTTAGGTGGTGTTAAATTTTCTCCACCAAATGCTAATATATTTTTAACTTCTGGAAATTCTCTTTGAATAATAATTTTATAATCTTCTGCTGTAACTGCTCTTTCTTGAACCTGGAATGCTTTAGGAGCATTGAATTTAATATCTTCAATTGGTTCAGCAACTCTACCACCAGTTGAATTTGTTACTGTTTCTAATATAATTGAACTATATCCTTGAATAGTATCTGCTGAAGAAAACTTCTTCGCATTGTTACCAGCTTCAGCTTTACTATTTCTATATTGAACTTCTAATACTTGACCTTGTGATGGTTTTTGTCCAAAGACGCCGTCACCAAATGTTATTTTAAATTGATCATTAGTAGTTGGTTCTAAAAAGAAAACATTAGAAGAAGCATTTACTCCAAATAGAGTGTCTGCTTTTGTCCATGTGCTATTAACGGTACTTGTTTCACTTTCTCTAACCTTTAATGTAAGATGCCTAGTATCTACATTAGAATTTGTTATTGTAAATGTATAATTATTGGATGTATCTACAACAGCAAATTCTTCTATAGTTCTTCCTTCATATAACGCAACATTTGCAACTGTATACACTGTTGTGTTGGTTGAAGCATCTGTTGAAGGTTTAATAACATGTTCATTTTGTGTACTGAATACTAATGATTGACCATCAACTGATGCTTGAAATTCTGTCCACTTAGGAATAGTAATTGAATTTGGTGTATCATCAGGATTAATAGTTATATTAATATATGCTACTGCACCATGAGCTGATCTTGGAACATAATTTAATTCCTTTGCATGTGCTACAACGCTATCTTTTTCTAATGCTGTATCTAAGAACATTTCATTAGACAACATATTAAGATAAAAATTATTTAAATACGTATTATATGATAATACATCTAATAATACATTAATATTAGATCCTTCAAAATCATAATCTCGTATTGCTGACTGACCTTTCATGAAGGTCTTTAAATTTGATTTAATAGTATCGAAATCTAAATCGACTACTCTTGTTGATGAATTTGCGCTTGCCATTAGTTTGCCCTGCTTAATATCACGTCAAAGGAGACGGGATTCTCTTTGTTAACCACATTAAATGTTATTTCAACATCGAAACTATTGTTATCAGGATCACCAACAACAATTACATCAATAATATTACATCTAGGTTCATAATTTTCAATTGTCTCTATTATAGCATTTCTTATTCTAGCTTCTGTAATCATAGAGAAGTTTTCAAATAACATTTTTCGAACATCAGATCCTATATCTGGTTGAAATGGTCTTTCATACCTATTAGTCATTAATAGGTTCTTAATTGAATTCTGTATGGCAAGTTCATTTGTGTTTAATAAGATATCATTAGAAGCAGGATGAAAGGCCACATCGCTTCTTATGTCTGAATAAACTACTTCTTGTCTTTTTGCATTTGCCATGATTTTATTTATGATACTAACTTAAAGCCAAGTGAAGAGATTGCTTCATCAACTTCTTTTGTTATTTCTTCTTGTTTTTCTTCTAACTCTGCCAATAGCTCACCATCTATCTTAGCTGCCATCTTTTCTGATGCAGATTCTAATACAGCTAGTTGTCCTGCTGTTGCATCTACTGCTTTGGCTAAAGGATTAGCTTCTGGTGGTGGACCTTCTGCTGCTGTAGACGGCTGACCTTTTTCTTTTACATTACCATCTTTATCACATTCTATATTAGGAACCTGTTTACAAAGATTATCTAAATTAATTTTACCAGAAAATAAGTCTGTTTGTAATTTATCAAAATCAACGCCAGGAACATCACCATACTTTTTCTTTAATTCAGCAAAAGCTGCCATAGTATCTGGTCCAATTGGTTTGCCGACTAAAGACATTATATCTAATTGCAAACTCATTTTTGGTATTGGTAGTTCAGGTAAAGATAAACCATCAAGACTAAATCCAGGTATTTCTGGCATCTCTATAGTTGGCAACATTTCTTTTAAGCCACCACCTATGTCGCCCATTAAATCATCAAATTCTGAATTTAAAGAATCTAATGCACCACCTAATCCTTCTGTTGCATCTTCGATTAAGTTACCTACTTTATCTTTAGCTGCATCAATCTTCTTACCAAACTTAGCTAATCCTACACCCTTACCACAACTCATATTACCACCCCATTAATTGTGCAACTACTTTTACTGAAGAGTTTGCATTTGTTTGATTGATATATAATCTTACATTACCACTATCTGAATTAGCAGTAATAGAAGAAATTAGATCGCCATGTGATTTTAATGTTTTAATTTCTTGTATCTTACTATTAGCATTTGCATCTGATGCTCCACTATCGGATTCATAACCGCCAACAATTAACATTTGTCTAACATAAGTATCATTCTTATATGGAGTTGCTGAAACATTTGAATGATTAACTGCTATAGTTACCTCTCCACCAGAATAATCAGCATGCGCATATTCTAATATTAAATGATCTTCAGATGTATTAGCACCTAGATTAGTATTAGATGCTGTCACTATAGTCATAACACCACCAAACGAATTACCAGTTGATGCTGTTAGATAAGTAGAAGTATCAACACTACCATCTGCTTTTAAAAATTGAGATGATGTTCCACCATCTTTCTTTATTGCGGCTGCAGTGACATTACCTGTTACAGTAGCATCTCCGGAAACAGCTAAATCATCAGACGCTGTAACATTACCAGTTAAAGTAGAATTACCGCTTACAGTTAATGTGCCAGTAATATCTAATGGTTTATTCATTGTCCACTTAGTGCCACTGTGTGAATAATTAAATGTTGCTGAAGCTCCATCTACAGTTAATCCAGCACCATCTGCTGCTGCACTATCAGCTGCACTTTTTGCAACTGTAATATTTTTATCCGTAACATCTAAGGTAGCAGAATTAACAGTTGTAGTTGTTCCTTGAACTGTTAAGTTACCTGATATTAATGTATTGCCTGCTACTGTTAAAGTACCATCAGTATTAATTGATGTTGAAGTAATTTCAGTATTAACGGTTGAATTACCAACTACTAATGAATTATTAGAAGGAACTGTATTGGCATTAGCATTGGACACAGATAGACCACCCACTTGAAGTGAGAATGTATTACCTTCGTATAAATGTTTAAATGCCATTAGTTAACTCCTGGTATCCAGCATACGGGATAAACACACCAATATGGATTAGCAAATCCTAGCATCCATAGTATAAGGATCCATAATGGTATTTGTACCCATGTTTTTCCTTTTGACCATTCTCTAAACTTTAGAGCGTATGGTGCTAATTTATTAAATATCCAATCAGTCATTAATCCGGACTCGATGTTGTTCCAGCACCTAGGCCTTCAGTGTCTGTATGAGTATGTGTAGCTCCAGACTTGCCTGCAGATACATGATCTGTTGTTGCTGTTGATGTTCCTGTTATATCCACATCATTATTAATATCTAAATTCAGTGAAGCCATTGTTGCTTGACCGTCAATAGTAGAACTATAAGTTCCATTAGCAGTCTCTACAATATTTCCATTAGCATGCGCAACTATATTTGATGTTACTGCAATATTATGATTATTTAGAGTTGTAATATTTAGATTGTCTTCTGCTTTTAAATTCATAATCTTCTTAGCTGTTAATCTAAGTGAATTATTTGTAGCACCAATATCTATAGTTCCTTTTGTTACTGCTATTATTGCATTGTCAGTTATCATATTAGTATACTTAGATAAATTTGTTTTAGTTTCATCTAACGTTACTGTTTCTGTTTTTGCACCACCAATAGTTTCTGTTGTTGATTTTATTATTGCAGTAATGTTATGACCACCGTCGTAATCAGGGCTAGCATTATCTGCATCTCCAATTAGAATAGCATTATTGCCACCGACATATACATTTTTATCTGTCATAACTTCTTGTAAATGGTTGCCTTCAATTCTTTCTATTTTATCTTTACGATAATTATAATACGCATTACCAGTTACTTCAGTAGTTAAATCACCTTGGAATAATACTTTTGAATTACCTTTTATGGTAACATTACATCCACCTTCTATATAAACATTCTTACCTTCCAATACAACTTCATAATCTTTACCAACTACTTTAGTTGTTCTAGTTCCATCATTTACAATTTCTTCAAAAGTTCCTGATGCATGATATTTGTTTAATCTCTTTTGCGAAGGTGTATCATCTGTTTCAAAGATATGACCCGATTCAGATTCTTGAACATGCACCCATGGATATTTGTTTTCGTATGCTTTGCCTACTTTATCGCCGCCATGAGCTCTTGCATGTGGTTCATCCCATTCTACAGAAACTCTGTCTGATTTATCTCTGTGATCAACAACACTATCATCAGTTGCAGCAGCTTGTGCTGTCGGTATATCTGTTATTCTTGATTTTCTTCTATTAATTAATGATCTGTGTTTTTCGGATATATCGCCACGAGCTAGTCTGGATAAATCTGATTCGTTTAATGTATTTCTTCCAACATCATCAAGTCTACGAGGAAATTTTGAATTAGGATCTTTAAATCCATCAACACTCATTACAGGATTTTCTGTAGGTATACCTGCTATGGATCCTAAGACAAAAGGCTTTTGATAATTACCTTCATCAATAAAAAATCCAACTACCCATGTTCCTGGAACCATTCCAGTTATCGGACCACCAACTCCTGACGTCGGTCCTGCACTAGGCGCATTAATTAATGTTGACCATGGAAGTTTATTAACAGGCATTTCATCAAGCTTAGCTGAATGAACGCCATGATATCTTACTCTGACACGACCAAGCTTTAATGGATCATCTCGATCCTCAACAACACCGAAGTGCCATTTGAACTGATTATAATTAATTGTATTGTCTGTTGGCATTATGTATTCACCTCATTTTTCTTTTCTGGGTGACCAGGTCTAGTAAGAACAACACTTGTTTTATAGACGTTACCTGGTCTTAATCTATGCACTACATCTTTAATTAAAAATTGCCCTGACATAAATTCATCAACATGTAATTCATTCATATTATTATGTGCTTGGTTAACTAGTAGATATATAACTTCTCCTGCTGTTAAAGCACTATTACCATATACATCCATAGTCATCATATTATTATACATCAAAGACATCATAGCTGTTTTCTTTGACATACTCTCCACAATATTATCACTATCACTACTACCATCAACATACGCCATATGATTTTCATATGAATTAGTTGGTTTCTGGGTTAAATATTGTTCTTTAAATGCATCAGAAAGATTTAAATTATAAAAATAATTGTATAGTCCATGCATCTCCATAGTTTGTTCTACTTTTTTTGTGAGATAATCAACTTTGGTAATCATATTTCCTAATCCACCAGTTTGTGCTAATTGAAACATATTACTACGTCTTATTTGTTTTATAGATATTGGATTAAAGTGTAATTGCTTATCATCAGACGAGGCAGCCGACATACCATGAGCAGAGGTTACTGGATTATATTCATATCTATAATTCGCTTTTTGAGAGTTGAAAGTAGATTCTGCTAACATCATTTGTGCTTGCATATTTCTAAAATGAAACCCGTCTTTATTTTCATAAAATGCATAATATTGCATTGGTTCTTGTTTGCCCATATCACTATTATTAATTGCACGTGCTGTTAATAATTCAATAGCCTCAAAAGGATTCATTCCAGGTATTACAATTCTGCCCTTGCCTTGAGTCTTGTGTGAGTGATCTAATACCGGTTCTGGTAAACCTTTTAAGCCTCTTTGTTTACCATCATCAACTAATTTTTGAAATATTTTTTCAATTGCTTTGTGTATTGGTTCTTCAACAACCATATTAATAGAAGTAAATGCATTTTCCCATTGCAGTAAAGATACTAATTGCATTTGAACTGTTTTCTTTGTATTGGCACTATTTGGTTGAATATTAGCAAGTTCGGCTATACGAAATGTATGTTCTCTTTCTGGTGCTGCTATTTCTTGATCGGGGGATTTCCATTGTATAGTTATAAATTCTGATCCTGTCATTCCCCAACCACCAACAAGATCTTCTGAATCTTCAATTATTAAAGTTGCTTGCATACTCATTTTATCAACACTTTCAATAACATCGCATGCAACTAATGTGTTGGTTAAGTCTACAACTTTATCTAATTGCTCATTAATCATGGAAATAGCAATATCACCATGACCTAATTGTATTGTTGAATCAGCCATCTTTCAATATGCTCTTTAGGTTTCTTTCAGCCTGTTGAGCATATCTACTATCTAAAAGCATTATATGTCTCTTGGCTTCATTCAAATCATCTTCATAATCATAAGCATATACTTTAGTCCATTGTGTTTTATCTTGAGACCCTGAATAAAAAGTATATGTGTCTTTAGAACGTAATTGATTATTAATATCTTTATAATGTAAAATTGTACTTTGTGCTAAGGCTATGGATCCATATTTCTTTTTTAAGAAATCTTCAAATTGTCTGGTGTCTAGATACCAATCATAAATTGGATCCACTATATCATTTGACATATACACCAACCAAACTCTGTCTGCAGATCCATAATACATATCAGCAATTTGCCATGGAGTATCACCATCTACAATAGTATATGGAAGAAATGCCATAGCTTCTGTTTTTACAATATCACTAATAACTACTTTCTTTAATATATTACGAGCAGTCATTTGATCATATTGTACTGTTGGGAATTGTTCAAAAAATTTCATATGTTACTCTTTCCAATCGTCTCTGGTAATAATGTCTATTTCCATTAATTGCATACTTAAATTGTATGTAACTGGATTACCTGTCTTCTTATAAAATGCAGGAGATCCGCCTTCTGAATAATCTACTTTAAAGTCTTGTATAACTGCTGGTTTAAATCTTGGGGGATTTTCCATTGTTGATCCTTCATATGTTATATGGGCAACATCTGGATATGAAAAACCAAAATTACCACCTTCGCCAAATCCAGAAAATTCTGGATGCATATGAAGTTTTATAGTATGTATTATTTCTCTTAAAGCAGTTTCTTCTTTTTGATTTCTTGGAGACAATCGCCATGAGAAATTATGTGACCTTAATGGTACTCCTTTAAATATAGCTGCTTCTACTGGGTTAACTGCTACGCCTGAACCTGCTGATATTGCAGATTCAACTTCATCGCCGGCGACTGCTGAAACAAGACCTGCTACACCAATTGCTCTTAATGCTTTTGATTTAGCTAATAGACCTGCTGCGCCTGCGCCAGCAGCTTTTTGTCCTGCTTGGGCCCAGACACCACCTTCAGCTTCAGGATTAAATTTACCAACTGTGGTATTGAATGCATCTTTAAGGTTAGCTCCAGTCCCTTGGTTTGGATCCCAATTATCAACAACGGTCATTATCTCTTCAAGAGACTGTCCCATTATTGGTCCTAATTCTTGGTTCGCCCAATTAACTCTATAATCTTCTCTAAACTCTCTTGGGGGTGGTAATGCTAATGATGATTTAGTAGTTTGTTCAACCCCAACCCCACTCCATTTATATTCTTTGAAATCAATTAGCATTGCATGGACCGCCAGGTCTTCTGGAAATTGTAATGCTCTTGCTTCTTGTCCCTCTTTCTCTTTTCGTAGTTTATCCGCTACTGGGACAAATTTATGTCTCATTCCTGCCATTGTAATCCTCTTGCATAAATATTTATTATGAGTTATAAAGGTAAATTTAAACCTAAAAATGGATATAAGTATTTAGGTAACCCAACTAATATTATTTATCGTTCCTTATGGGAGTGCAAGCTAATGATTTATTTAGATTCTCATCCGGATGTTATATCATGGGCATCAGAAGAGGTGATAATACCTTATAGAAGTCCTATTGATGGACGTAATCATCGATATTTTCCAGACTTTTACGTAAAGAGAAAAATTAATGGGAAAATTAAAGAAACTATTATAGAAGTTAAACCTTCTGAGTATTGTAAACCACCTAAAATGTTAGCTACAGGGAAAAAACCAACTAAGAAATATATTACAGAGGTCAGGCGTTGGGGCATTAATGAAGCTAAGTGGAAAGCAGCAACAGAATATTGTAAAGACCGGGGATGGGACTTTAAATTAATGACCGAAAAGGATTTAGGTATAACATATGGGTAAGCGATTTCATAGTGCACTATTAATTAGATCTGTAAGATTTCTATGCCTTATTGGTTTAATACCTACATGCTTATTATTATCTAACGAATCAAATACTACAATCGCTATAGCTGTATTGTTAACTCTTATAATAGCTAAAGGCGGGCAACATATAGCACAGCATAGATATTTTTCTCATAGAAGCTTTGAGACAGGACCAAAAAGAGAATGGTTCTTAGGTTTAATCGCCACACTAAGCACGACAGGATCTCCTATACATTATTCAGCTATGCATAGAACTCATCACAAACATTCTGATACTAAAGACGATCCACAAGCACCTCATCATGTAGGTTTCTTTAATGCATTCTTTGCTAATTTAGATTTTAATAAGATAGCTAAGAGCAGCATAATAAGAGATTTAATGCGCTCAAAACCTGCGATATTTTTCCATAATTATTATTGGCATACCATTATAGTGTATTGCATCATACTTGCGCTTATATCGCCTGTATGGCTGTTATATGGCTATGTTTTACCGGTAGGTATAAGTAATATAATGTCCGGATTATTAAATACAATTGTACATCAGTTTGGCTATCAAACTAGATCTACAAACGATATAAGTTATAACAATCATATAGCGCATATATTAACATTGGGTGAAGGCATGCATAACAATCATCATCATAAACCTAGCGCATACAATACTAATATAGATAACAAATGGTATGAGTGGGATCCTATGGCAATTATAATAGAAAAACTTTTTAAGGTACAAAATGGCTAATAACGATAAACGATTTTTATTTTCTAATATTGTACAACGAGGTATAGAAGAGGGATTTAAACCTGGAGATAGTGAAGCTTCAAGAGAATGGTTTCGAAAGAATGCTCAAAAACTAAGAGACATTAGACCAGACCGTTTAATGAGGCGACCAGGAGCTAATGTAAGAGCAAATCTATGGAGACCTGGTGACATGTATCTTTTTAGGTATCATCCACAGGATGTTGGAATTGGTGAAAAGCATGATAGAAAATTACCTTATTATGATCGTTTTCCTTTAGTGATGATAACTAAAATTAAACAAACGTGGTTTGAAGGTATTAATTTTCATTACTTAAGGCCTGAACATAGAATAATGTTATTAGACAGAATGTATCAATTTATGAAGAATGATGATTTTTTGGATCCTAATAATCATTTAGTAAATGCAACATATAAACGACTCAATCAAGCAACATCTGGTCGTGACTATGAGAAGGCAGCTGTTAAACGTTACATAAATAATCAAGTACAATCTAGGTTTATTAAAATACACCCAGCTGAATGGGATATGGTAGTATTATTACCTTTAGATAGATTTGTTGGCGCTAATAGAAATAGAGTGTGGGCAGAATCAAAAGAAAAATTTATGTAGGATCAAATGGCAGGCTTCAATATATCAGATTTTAAATCTCAGTTTTCAAAGCAAGGCTTTTTAAGGCCGGATATCTTTATGATTACTCTTTCACCAAAACAGACTGGTGTAAAATATAAAAATGATATTCAATTAAAACAAATATCTTTTTTAGCTAGCGCAGTTAACATTCCAGGTTTAACATTAGACATACAAGAAATTCAAAGACAGGGATTTGGTCCTATTGAAAGGAGAGTGCGTGGTGCTATATTTCCTATGACTGCAGTTACCTTTATGTGTGATGGTGATGGTGCAACACAACAATTCTTGCATGATTGGTTGACTACATGTATATCTACAGATATACGTAAAAATGAACATAACATCCATGGATTAGAAGGTAAACCTGATAGCTTCGGGCATTTTGGTGAAGTAGGCTATTATGATGATTACGTAATGGATATGGATATTACTATATTCAGTGAAGTGGGTGGTGCTGAAGATAAAGGAACAGCTCAACAAAATAGAGCAATTGAAATGGGCAAGGAAAAAAAGAAGGGAGATATTACGATAAAACCTTCTACATTTGCTAAAGAAGCGGCTGATAAAGCTTCAGCTGCAAAAGCTAGTAAAAATGAGAAATTAAAAGGTGGAGTGATTAATTATCACTTACAAGATGTCTATCCACAAGTTATGGGTGATCTTAACTTAGGTTGGAGACAAACAGATGAAATATCTGAAATACAAGTACAGTTTACATATAGAACATATAGCGTCGAAACTGCAGTCAATGGTCAATCCATTGCAGAGAGTGAAGGCGGAAGAATGAATTTATTACAATTCATTTCGAAAATGAAAGGTGCATACGAAATTGTTAAATCAATTAAAAAGCCAAATAATGTTGGTGATGCACTTAATGTATTGAATAATACTAGAACACTATTCAGTGGGAAGAAATTATTCGGTGGGTAATGTTTAAATAATGACAGGAGTATAATATGAAATTACCAAAAATTGATGTACCAACTACTACATATAAAATGCCAGTATCAGGTACACAAGTTGAGTTGAGACCTTACACGGTCAAAGAAGAAAAAATATTATTGTTTGCTCAGCAATCCGGAGCCGCAGAAGATGTTGGAAAGGGAGTTAGAAATGTAATTGAAAATTGCATTATTAACGAAGTTGATATCGATAAACTTCCAGGTTTTGAAGTTGATCTTATATTTTTAAGATTAAGAGCTATGAGTGTTAATAATATAATTAATGTAAAACTTAGATCAGAAGAAATAGCTGAAGACCCAGCAGATCAAAAGTATTACGACGTAGAAGTTAATCTGGATGAGGTTGATATTAAAATTCCAGAAGACTATTCAGACACTTTAACATTAAATGGTGAATATTCGGTTAAATTAAAATATCCTAATTTTGGTGATTATGGTAACTTAAAAGTTAATGAAGAATCCCCACTAGACATTTTATTTGATATGGCTAGCACTTGCATTGATAGTGTCTTTAATGAAGATGAAGTTTTTATCTTCGCTGATTATGATGAAAAAGAACAGAAAGAATTTGTGGAATCATTAAGCAGTCAGAATTTCCAAGATATACAAGCATTCTTAGGAAATCAACCTGCTTTAGAACATGACATAGTATATGATGCTGATGGAGAGATGAAAACAAAAACCCTGAGAGGGCTTTTTGATTTTTTTACCTCTGCCTAAGTCATAGTGATTTAGGCAACTATTACCAATTGATGTTTAATATGGTTCAACATCATAAATATTCTGTAACTGAACTTGAAAATATGTTCCCTTTTGAAAGGGATCTATATGTTGAGATGTTAATGGATCATCTCAAAGAACAGGCTGAGGCCCAGAAGAAACGTTAAGAGGAAATAGGATGTCAGAAAATAATGATAACAGTAGGAATGAAGTTGAAATAGATTTAGATAAGTATATGAAGCTTATCGACAAGCTCGATAATGCAGAAGATACTATCAAAGAAATGAAGGATGAAGCAGCTGAAGCTAGAAAAAGATTAGCTCCACCTGAAAGAAAGTTTATGGATCTATTTTTAGATGATAATGATGTAAATGAAAAAGCCATCATTGGATTCATCTCATTCTTTTTAATGGTCGTATTTGGAATGTGTGATTTAATTACAGCATTTTGGGATATGGACTTAAAAGTATCTGATACCATTTATACATCATTTGTAGTTGTTACACTTGGTGCATTTGGTATATCAGAAGCCGGCAAAGCATTCGGCGGGAAATAAGGAACAGTTAAATGGCCAGACCACGAAAAGACGGCACAGGTAATAAGCCAGGACTACCAAAAGGTAGTGGCGAGTTAGCTAATGCAGAAGCAGTCTTTGAAAAATGGTATAAAGGCAATCAAAAAGTCTTTGGCCATATAGCAGAACAAAACAAACAACTAAGTGGTTTGAATTCTAATTTTATTAAATTAATTGAAACCCTTATTACAGCAGAAGACATGAAGTCTGTTGCTGAAGCATTAAAAGCAGAAGGAGCTAGCAGTGACCTTGCTGCAGACTTTGAACCTTGGTTAGGTGAAAAATCGCCTATATTAAATCAACTAGTCATAATGACTACTCACTTGGAGAATTTAAATGGATTTATTTCTCCTATCTCAAAATTCTTTACTGAAGCAAATGAAAACGCAGGACCTGGTAGTGTAAATCTATCTGGTGATAAAGATGGTGATGGAATCCCTGACAACTTACAGGGCGGTGGAGCCGGCGGAGCTGGTGGTGGTGATGGTGGAGGCCTAGGCGGATTGTTTGGCGGTATTGGAAGAGGTGCTGGAATGGCTATGGGTGGTGCTGGAGTATTAGCCGGTGGTGTTGGTCTTGGTGCTTTAGGTGTCGGTGGTGGAATTTGGCTAGCTATGGACGCTATGTCAAAATTTGATGGTGAAGAAGCTGCTCAAAACTATGTTGACTTCGTAAAAAAACTTAATGAACTTGATGCTGGTGAAGTAGCTGAAGCTACTGCAATAATGACCACTGGTGGAATAGGTACGTTATTCTTAGCCTTTGGTAAAACTGCAACCATTGCGGCTGATGCAATAGAAGAGGTAAATGTAAAATGGGGTTCTGGTTTGACCGCAGCCCAAGCTATAAAAGATGATATTGAAGCATTAGCTAATATTGATATTGCTCCAGACATCTCAACATGGACAAAACTACAAGTAGGTCTACCACTAATAATGACAGCACTTGCTGCCGCTATGGCCGTTTGGGGTGTTGGAAAGACTGCTGCTAATGCTGCTGAAGGTATAGAGACTTTAAATAAATCATTCGGTGGTAGAAGAACTGCTGATGGTATTAAAGAAGATATTGAAACATTATTGTCAACAAGTCTACAGAGAGCAGGTGGAGATAACTGGGGCAAATTAGAAGGAACAATGATAGGCCTGTCAGTAGCCATGGCTGTCTGGGGTGCTGGAAAAGGAGTAGCTGGTATTGCTGAAGGTATCGACAATTTAGCTAGCATGGGAGACGATGGTCGAAGAACTTCTGAAGGCATCAAACACGATATAGAAACATTATTATCAACTGATATATCTAGAATGCATGGTCAGGATTGGGGTGAATTAGAAGGCGTAATGATGTCACTTGGTGCTGCTATGTCCGTTTGGGGTATTGGTGATGGTATTGCAGGAGTCGGCAGATTAGTAGAAAATGCTGCTAACTGGTCAAGTGGTGAAGCCGGTCATAAAACTAATGCTGATGCTATAAAGTATTCTGTTGAAACATTATTATCAACAGATTTAACTACACATAATTCAGCTGAAGATTGGGAAGAGACAGCTAAAGCAATAAGCGCGATAGGTGGTTCTATGGCAAGTGTAGGATGGGGTCATATCGTAAGTGGTATAGGATCCTTGTGGGATAATTCTGGTGGTGAAGATAACGTTACAAAGATTAAAAATACAGTAGAACGATTATTACAAATTACTGATATGAGAGACGTTAAGCAACGTTCAGCAGATTTAAAAGTTATATTAAGTAATGTTGGCGATGCCATGACTGGTTTTGCAGTTGATGAATGGGGACAGTCATTTATGGGCTTATGGACCGGTATTAATAATTGGCTTTCTGGAGAAGATGGTATGATGGAGAGCTTTACAGCTTTATTAGAAGCTGGTGAGAATATAGGTGAGCTTAATTCTGGTATGGATATTACTAGAGAAAAGTTAAAGCTTTTCCAAGAGGGTGATTGGTCTATTGATACTAATCTTAAAGAATTTGCACAGGACTTGAAAGACTCTGTACCAACCATGGAAGCAGCTATACTGGGTTCAGGTAAATGGAATCCTTTTGTAACAAACATTGAAGGTTTAGCTAGTCCAAAAGTTGATTGGGAATTAGCATCAGATAGATTAGCAGGATTTAGAGTTGCATCAGGAAACATGACTATGGAAGATTTTAGTACATATCAAAATTCAGTATTAGAAAGACAAAAATTAGACCTAATGAGTGTGATGTCTCGTATGGGCTATACTCAAGGCTTTATGAACCCAACTAATAATAATACATCAATGAGCTCTACTGGTGTTCAAATTAATCACAATCAAGCAATGACTACTGTTGCATCAATAGCGCCTGTTTCTTCAGGCATGAAAGTCGGGCAATAAAAAAGCCCCAACTGCAGTTGAGGCTTAGTGGCAATTTACTCTGTTAGTTATCTGTGAAAATTTTCCTAACTTTATCCGAGCGGAAGGACGCCAATCAACTCTATCTATGTCCCTACGTTTTCACCGGGTCGTTTAATTAACTTACTGGTCAGCAGCTAATTTTTTGAAGAATGATAATGTTTCATCATCTTCAGTACTATCTTCTGCAGATGCTGTTGGTTCTTCAACCGTTGCAGCTGATGGGATAGTAGCTTGCTGAGCTGCTACTGTATTAGTAGGTGCAGCATAAGACTCTGTAGGACTTCCTGCATCAAGAGCTAGAACTCTATACAGTTTAGTCTTCAACTCATCATATGATTTAAAGTTGCTTGGATCGGTAAACTCTGAAAGTTTATACTGACTATTCCAAACGGCTTCAAGCTTTTCATCATCATCTAAGAGAGCCGTAGTTGCATCGAACTCAGACTTATCATAATTCCTGTAACCTTCAACGTTTCTGATTTTTAACTTAAAGTTAGCACCAGTCCATAGATCAAATGGGTTTACAGGAGTTTCATCTTGAAAAGATGGATTCATAAGATCATTCAATTTCTCAAATATCTTTTTACCATACTTATACAAGAATACTTTACCTTCGTTATCAGGATTACTAGGATCACTGACAACGTAGATGTTAGAATAAAAACTAAGACGTCTTTTGTACTTACGTACTAAGTCTTTGTTTGATTCAACACCTGAATTCCAAAGCATATTATTATACTCTGAAATAGGACATTTTTGTCCAAGTGTTGTTAGGGATTTCTCAATGAACCATTGTCCAGTAGGACCTTGGAATCCATGATCCCAAACTCTTACAAATGGTACATCTTCACCATCGGAAGCAGGCAAGAATCTAATAACGGCATAACCATTACCAGCTTTATCTACTTCGGGTTTCCAGAAACGGTCATCAGGACCTCTTTTCTGTGTAGGAGAATTAAGTTTCTCCATTGCGGATGTGAGTTTATTGAGCTCGTCACTCGAGCTTTTCTTCATATTAGAAAACGACATATTTACTCCTTATGTTGCGTTGTATTATACGATGTATTACGTTTTATTCACTTATTAAAATAATCTAATGTTATAGACTTATATTTATCAGTATTGATACTGAGAAACGGTCTATAATTAATAATTATACCATATTGTTCTTGCCAAAGCAAGTCATTTTTCAATTCTTTTTGCCAATGTTGAAAATAACCGACTAGCATGTCTAGTATAATCATTGTTTCGATGCAAATATCTTTACGTAGAAATAATCTAAATAAAGTTGGATGACCAAACTTAGGCACCTCAAAATTGCTATCAAAATCTTCTTCTAGTTTACTGAGATCATCTTTAAATCTATATGTAAGACTTTCTTGTCTCTTTTTCCAACTCATGTAAACGTCATCGGGCTGCGAAGCATTTATATTCCCGACATAGAAATCTTTACCACCTTCTACAAACTGAGCTAATAGATAATTCTCAATATCTTTTTTCTTAGCCAACTTCATAAAAAAGTATTTGTCTCTTCTTGTCTCATATGAAGTTTCATTAACTTTCACTTTACCATTATACTTATGATAATCATAGCTAGTGGTAAAATGATTCTTTAATGCTATATACTTTTGATATACTTCAAATGGACTCATAATGTTTATTGATCCCCTCAGGGAATAAGTCTGTATGTTCTGATTCATTCACTTCCTCTTTCCATTCTATAAATTTGTCTCTATGCACTAACCAAATAATTAATGCTTCTCTTGTTCCTTTAGTGACAGGCTCGACACCATGATATGTGTCTGAATCAAAAATAACCATATCACCTCTATCTAAATCTACTGGTGTTTTTTTACCATCACCAACATCAAGAATAAATTGTCCACCTTCATATTCTTCTCTATCATTTAATCCGACAGATATAGACATCTCTCTTTGTGGTGCTATATTCTTTAGATAATCTTTTTCAGGATCATCACTACGACCCATATAATAATTTAATCGATCTATATGCCAATCAAATTTACCACCTTGATAATCATGATACGTCTGAACTGACCATGGTTCTAAAAACTCATAACCACTATCATAATCTTTAGTATCCATAACTGCATCATGAACTTTATCTAAAAGTTCTATTGGCAAATCTCTGTAAGGATCAAATACTTTTGCTTCAGCTATTCTGCTAGTATCATATGACGCTGCTTGTCCTTTTGATATAGCGGCTTGCTGAATATATTCTCTTGGTTGTTCAAATAGTATTAGATCTTGATCACTGAAATAATTTCGAAATAGTTTGTGCATACATTATCATATAGGTAATTTTCTTGAACTACCTGCTTTAAGTAGTAACTTACCTTCACTCTCAGCTGCTAATTTAGCTTTAAGAGTATGTGAATTTTTTACTAATGATCCAATGGTCTCAACTTCGACACCATTTTCTTCGGCATAAATCATTAGCGCTTCTAAATAATCACAATTTAATTGTTGTACCCTCTTTTCTATTAGCGCAGAAAATTCTTTAACAGATAAAATATTATCTGATAAATCGGTAGCGGGTACTTTCTTAGCCAAGGTCTCTTATTCGCTGTTCTAGTCTTTTGGAACGATTGCCGACTTGACCGTACCACCTAGAATCAACCATTTGATCTGCAGCTTCATTAAAATCATCCATCTGTAATGCTGTAATGAAATTACGAAACTTTGAGAGTCTTGTTCGACCCATATTAAACATCATATTAATAAGTACTTCTTGTACTTCATCATGATAGTCACTAAATTCTTCACCGAATAATTCTAAACACTCTTCTACATGATGTTCAAAGTCTTCATCAAATTGTTCGTCAACCCTTTCTGATGGAATCTTTGCGCCTACTGGCATTCCATATTCTGGGTCGCTTTCTTTAATTAGATGACCAATTCCAAAAGTAGGTAATCCGAGACTATCTAAATAAACCTCTTCAACTCTTCCTTCATCTATCTCTAATTGTTTTCTAACTTGTTCTCTATTATACATTCTTTTCTCCCGATGTACTATATTATTATATAGAAAAGTACATCTCATGTCAACCTATTTTTGTAGGACTATATATTCTTATCTCTTCTTCTTTACCTTTAACCTTTATTGTACCAATTTCAGTATTCAAATATCCTTCAGGTAATTGTTCCATAGTAGCTCTTGAATAAATGGTTTTATGATCCAAGTATTCTCCTCTACCTGCAGTTGCTTCTAACCTAGCGGCAAGGTTGACTGCATCTCCAATAACCGAATAGTCAAATCTGGATTCACTACCCATGTTACCAACAATACAAGTCCCGGTGTTAACACCAGTGCCAACATTAATGTCAGGCAAATTACGGCTTTTGTAGATTCCTTTAAGCTCATTTATTTCTTCCTCAATTTCAATTGCAGATTTAATAGCCATCTCTGCGTGGTTCTCACACTCTAATGGTGCGTTCCAAAATGCCATGATACAGTCGCCCATATATTTGTCGATTGTACCACCATTCTTTAAAATAATATTAGTCATTCTATTTAAGAACTCATTTACTAATTCTACTAGTCCTTCTGGATCGTCATTATTTTTATAATGCTCTGATATGGGAGTGAACCCGCATATGTCCATAAAAAGGAAAGTCATCTCTCTTCTTTCACCACCTAACTTTAATAACTCTGGATTCTTCTGTAACAAGGCTACTTGTCTTGGATCCAAATAAGTTTCAAACTGTTTCTTTATTTGTTGTCTTAATTTAAAGTTAGTATAGAACTGGACAAATGAAGCATGACTAAATACTAATACTAAGGATATTATAATCCAAGTAGGATCAAAAAGCAAGTATGAAGAAAAGAAGATTTGCCAAGAAGCTACAGCGACGCCGCCAATCAGCAAGACGGATACAATTCCAGAACTCAAAACGTTCGCCCATCTCACTAGAGCGAGAATCAGAAGACCGAGAATTAGAAGAATGGTTAGCTCAGCAAAAGGAAAATAATCCGGACGCTTAATAGTAGTACCATCAATTAATGTCTTTAATAGATTAGCTTGAACTTCGTGAGGATACATTTTGCCTAATGGCGTGGTAATTAATTGAC
>Ga0115012_10000552_pt1 | contig 21281 bp, 19 predicted proteins | sample TroAtlMetagenome_FD_88706 | JGI IMG/M metagenome (GOLD analysis project Ga0115012, IMG submission 88706) | Marine eukaryotic phytoplankton communities from Atlantic Ocean - Tropical Atlantic ANT10 Metagenome | ecosystem: Environmental > Aquatic > Marine > Oceanic | place: Tropical Atlantic...
ATCTGGCTCTAAATTTACACCCATTCGCCTTTTCGGAATACTGGAGTTCTATCCCCACTCTCTGATATTCCATCTATGTCAATTTCTTTAGAACCTATCATCCAATCTATATGGATCATACTGCTATTCCCTCCTTTAGCCTTAACTTCTGCTTCTGACAAATTAGTCTTACTCTTAAAACATTTTGAATAGCATTGCCCTAAGGCGATATGACAGGCAGCATTTTCATCAAATAAAGTATTATAAAAAAGCAGACCAGATTGTGAAATTGGTGAACTATCTGGCACTAAAGCAACCTCACCCAGTCTTCTAGCTCCTTCATCAGAATCTAAGACTTTTAAGAGGACTTCTTCCCCTTTCGATGCTTTTGCCTCTACAATCTTTCCAGCTTCAAAGTGAACTTGAATATTATCAATTAAACTTCCCTGATGTGACAAAGGTTTTGTTGATGATACCTTACCATCAACTCGTAAAGCATGCGGGGTGGTAAATACTTCTTCTGATGGGATATTTGGATTACAAACAACTCCATTTTCGGCTTTCGAAGCACCACCCATCCATTCATGATCTTCAGCAAGGCCAACTGTTAGGTCTGTATTTGGACCTGAAAAATGAAGTGCATGAAAACTCTTTTCATTCAGCCAATTGGAGCGAACCCTCAACTTTGCGTTATGGTCTTCCCAAGCTTTAACAGGATCGTCAAAATCTACTCTAGAAGCGGAAAAGATTGCATCGGCAAGTTTTGCCTGTGCTTCATCAATAGGTAATTCAGGAAACATTCTCATTGCCCAAGCTTTTCCAGGCCAGGAAATGATATTCCAATTCACTTTGAATTGGGTAATTCTTTCCCTTGCAGGTTTTAATGCTATTGAATTTGCCTTATTTGCCCTTCCAACTTTATCTGGATCTTCATTTGATAAAAGCATCGGATCATCACCAGCAATAGCCATCCGAGCTGTATTATTATCAAATGCTTCACTCATACCATTGTAGAGCCAAGCGGCTGCCTTATCAAAGGATTGTGAAGGAGCGTGCTTGTATCGAGCTAGTACAATCTCTGGGTCGGAAAACAAAGGTGTAACTACACCAGCTCCTGCCTTATATGCATGAACAGCAATACGCCTAACAAGAGGTAAAGCTTCTACAGGTGCCGTCAGCAACAAATCCTGACCTGGCTGCAGCGCAACCCCAGTCTTAACTGATAGCTCTGCTAAACGGTCTAATTTTTTTTCGTCAATCATTTTATTGTCATCCATTTGATTTCTAACCCCTATAAAGAACAAAATTTTCCATACGATAAGTGTTGAAGCATTTCCCGTCAACAGAAGTAGTGTTTCTAATCAAATCTTAACTGAGTCTTTCCAATCCAACCAGGCAAATAATCCACTCTGGGTGGGGAGAAAATTTCGTAATATGTACAGCCTTCTGATCCGCATCCAATTAATCCATGCTTGGAGCCGGAAGGAAAGAACACCATATCTCCTTTTTCGGCACGAATAATCTTATCATCTACCTTTAGCGTAGCTTCACCTTTTAGCATCACAAGCATTTGTTCGTTCTCATGCCAGTGCAACTTTCCATCAAAATCTGCATCTGGGGAAGTTTCTACCAATACTGCAGAAAGTTTATCTGCAGATACTGCCTTGCGAGTAGCCCCCTTACGCATTCCCTCAGTTTCAGGAAGAGAAGTCCAATCTATTTTCATTTTTTTTCCTAAGTAACTTTTTCATCATTAATTTTTGATTTTTTTATTTCTTAATCAATATCTTCTATCGGCATTTAGAGAAATCATTTCGTTTTCTTTTGTCAACTCAAAACATAATTCTTTTCTACATTCTAACTTGCTGATAAAATAAACATGTAACAAAATCCTGAAGGCACAAAATGTCCCCAGATGTTGTAATTGTAGGAGCAGGAATAACAGGGTGTTCAACAGCCTACGAACTTTCAAAGGCTGGTTTCAAAGTTCAAGTGTTTGAACGATATTTTCCTGCTGCTATGGCGTCAGGTTGGACTCTTGCGGGCGTAAGACAATCAGGACGCCATCAAGCAGAACTGCCCCTAGCAAAATATTCTATAGACAAATGGGCTAGCCTTAGTGAAGAGCTTCAATACAACATTGGCTATATACAAGAAGGAAACTTGAGATTGGCACGTGATGAAGGTGAGAGTTCAACAATCCAACTTCTAGTTAAACAACAAAAAGAAGCTGGGCTGGATATAACTTATCTTTCAAACAATAAAAGTGTGAGGGAGGTTGCCCCTTTACTTTCCGAAAAAATACATTCTGCATCATTTTGTCGAACTGATGGACATGCTGATCCTGTTGCAACTGTGGAGGCATATAAATTAGCAGCTGAAAGAAATGGTTGCATCTTTCATATTGGGAGAGAGATCAAAAAGTTATGCATTAATGAAGGCAAGCTGGAAGGCGTTGTTAGTTCTGAGGGTAAAATAAATACAAACTCCTGCCTATTGGCTTGCGGAGTACAAACCAATCTGCTTATGACAGATTCCAATTTTTCTGTTCCTATGTCGATACCTATAGTTACCGTAATCCAGACGGAACCCGTGGATAAAATTCTTAAACCGGTAATAGGTGTTGGTAATGCAAATATGTCCATGCGGCAGGAGAAAAGCGGTAGCTTTCGGTTATCAAGTGGGGCACAAGACTGGAACGGGAGTTTAACAGAAAAAGATAAAAAGCCTTATGCCCTGCCATCACTGGAAAAGGTGTACGCAACTTTAGATTTAGGCTTTAATGTCCTGCCTCTACTAAAAAGATCACCCATTAGAGATGTTTGGGGAGGGCTTCTCGACCTAACCCCTGACGCACTGCCGGTGATGGACAAAGTTCCTGATATAAATGGACTTTATGTTGCTTCAGGATTTTCTGGTCATGGGTTTGGTATTGCTCCAGCTACTAGCCATATTCTTAGCAACCTACTCTTAAACAAGCCTTCCGAACTGCCTACAGAGGCTTTTTCCATACGTAGATTTGAAAAACATAAATCTTCCAAAAAAAATGAAGAACTAACTCTTCACGGCTGAATTTATAAAAAAGCGAATGGGCAAATATATAAGCCGCTTTTTCAATTTGGCTATTAAACTTTAGGGATCACCATGAATGCCTCGAAGAATGAACGAATTGAATCAACTGACTCAAGGCTAAAAATTTTCGATACATGGTGATCAGGCCTCACAATTACTACACAGCCCTCTTCTTTGTTTATTCCCCTTATTTCAAAGATATCCTCTCCTAACTTAAAATTTGGACAAAATACCTTCTCATAATCAATTAAATTATACTTTCCTTTATAAGGCATAAGAAGTGATGGTAACCAACTAGGATTGAAATCTCGATGATTCATTTGAAAAATTGCTCTTACATCAAAAACACTATCAATATCTAATCCCTTTTGGGTATAGGTTTTTATGAGAGAGTTATTAAGTTCAGACAAACCCTTGCATAAGGAATGAACTTTGGAATCTTCTTGTCTTGAGAAATTGTTGTCAGAAAAAATAAATAATCTCCAACGCCCATCTGCTTTTAATGTATGGCCAAGTTGAATTGGTTTAGCATCAAAAACTCTGATTACAGGAGCAGAGTGAAACCGTGTTCCAACCATAAAACCTTTGGCTAAATCCTGGTACTCTGAAGAACCCGTAATTAGTGACTTAGAGTATTTTGTTTCTGTGCCTGCCGTAAATCTTCCATACTTTTTAAAATATTTTTCAAATTCCTTTGGATCAATTTCTTCGTCATTATTGGAGTTAACACTTTTAGGGCGCGCACTGAACATGCGGGCAAATTCTTTATCAAATTCAATTAGCTGGCTGGCAACTGCACGTCTTTCTTCAGAATATGTTTTTAAAATATCCGGCAAGCACTGTCCTGCTAAAACAGAGCCTAATTTCCATCCCAAATTAAAGCTATCTGCCATTGCAACATTCATACCCTGCCCTGCCTTAGGGCTGTGAGTATGACACGAATCTCCTACAATAAAACCTCGAGGATCTCTATTTTCCCTTTTTAGGTCATCGAAACGCTCGGCAAGCCTTTGGCCTATTTCATAAACCGACCACCAAGCGACTTCTTTTACTTCAAACTGGTAAGGGTTTAAAATCCTCTTTGCAGAAGTAATTAATGTTTCTATTTTAATATCTTTAGATGATAATCTTTCGTCCTCTTTCAATTTGTCGAGCTCGATATATAATCTCACCAAATATCCACCCTCCCGTGGAATAATGAGTAAGTTTCCTTCATGAGACGAATGGACTACAGACTTAAATCTGATGTCAGGAAAATCACTTATAGCCAACACATCCATGACACCCCAAATCTGATTAGCTGAATCGCCTTTCAATTTAATTTTTAAAAAATCTCGAACGGAACTTCGAGCTCCATCACAACCCACAACGAATTGAGACCTAACTATGTGCGTCTTCTTTTGCTTTTGGCTATCAAGTTCTTGAAAGGTCGCCATTACTGGATAAGATTCACTCACTCCGATATTGGGACCGTCATCAACCTTTAAATCAATTAATTTTAATTTATAGTTGGGTTGAATCCTGAAGGGAGCATTATACATTTTCTCGAGAAGATGATCATGAACCCGTGCCTGATTCAGAATTACATGAGGAAATTCAGACAATCCATCTTCGGTATCTTGGATCCTAGAGCTTCTTACTATCTCCTGTTCATTCTGATGGCTCGGTTTCCAAAATGTAGTTTCGTTAACCCAATATGCCTCCTTTAAAACTTTTTCACTGAAAGAAAATGCTTCAAACATTTCCATTGTACGACAGGCAACACCATCTGCTTGACCCAACTTTAGCGGACCTGGTTTCTGATCAACTATTACGGTTTTAACTGAAGAATATTTTGATAGTTGGGTCGCCAGCGTAAGCCCTGCAGGACCACACCCAATAATCAAGACATCTGCCTCTATAGGTAATGAATCTGATCCCGGTAGAGGTTCTTCACAATCTTCTAAAATCTCCGGATTACCCAGCTTAAAACCATTTAGATGGAATTGCATATTATAACCTTTACTCTCTCATTAAATAATAAAGACGATGATATTTTGACTCTATCCAGAAGCAAAATTTTTTCAATCCTTTCGATAAAGAATCAACTTTTGACCCTTTAATGTTTCCAACTGCAATAATTCAAATACCGAGGAATAGACAAAAAAGTAGTGCAACAATTGTGTGATTAATGTAAGTTATGCCAGCGGACACTTTGGAGAACAATGTGGTTAAAATTTGTCTCGTAACTGACATTCACCATGGAGAAAATAATTACTCTGGGGTGTACAATAACGCCTTACCTTTAATTAAAAAATTTAATGATTTTTGTGACCACCATAAACCCGATTATGTAATTGAGCTTGGTGATAGAATAAATGATTCAACTTATGAGAAGGATTTTGAATTAGCATCCGAAGTTGCAAATGCATTCTCAAAGAATAACTTTCAGGTCCTCCATATTAATGGCAATCATGACAGAAACAGTCTTTCCTTTGAAGATAACAGTAAAATTTTTAACCAGAAAAAGGAAAGTGAGTTTTTAGAATTAGAGACAATAAATCTAGCAGTTTGGCGTGCTGAATCCAAAATGGAAAATACTGATAATTTTCGAGGGATCCATGCTAGAGATAGTGATCTTGAATGGCTTTCAAAGATATGCAGAAATTCAAATAAACCTTTACTAATCTTTTCCCATATCCCTCTATCGGGCCGTAGCCAAATTGGGAATATTTTCTTTGAAAATAATGAAGAACTGTCAAAATACGCGCGCACCGCTGAAATTAGAGATATTTTGACAAAATCCCTAAATACAACCTTCTGTTTTTCCGGACACATCCATCAGAATACCTATACTCAAGTTGATGGAACTTTTCATTTTACTCAACAATCTCTAACTGAAACTTTTTCAACAGAGGGTAATATCACTAACTCAATGGGCTTAATTGAAATAGACGAAAATTTGAAATGGACAGTTTTTGGAAATGATCAAATAATAATAGAAAAGCCTATCAATGTTGCAAATTGGGTCCCACCTATTAATAAGTTGGAACCAAAATCCATACAAAGTAAGTAATCTAACTAAAGTCAGTTAACAAAAAAAAGAAGAACTGATTGGTAAGGAATGGATATTCGAAGCCTAATTTAATTACCATAAATTTATTTCCACTAATTTATTATTGCGTTTTTTTTGATTCACTGCAAAAATTGCATTCGTATGCAAATTACACTCGATTCGAATTACAACATCAAAGTCTACTTTAGTTGTTTCGAAAAAAATTTGGATATAATTAAATTAACCAAAGCAGTGAAAGGCTGCTTTATTCACGGGGAGATATAAATGTTACGATTTAAAACAACGGTTGCTTCTGCTGCTTTTTTAAAAAAGTTAATTATGACAGGTGCCGCCACAACTTTAATTAGCTCGGCGGCATTTGCTAAAGACTGTGGGCCATCGGATCAGTCAATTCGAATTCTTGCTAGTGACTTTCCTGCCATACATGCTGTAGCTGGAACAGCTGAAGAAAATTGTGCTGCCAACGCGTCGGAATTTACTCGAAATCATACAACAGAAGCGCGTCAAATTATGAATGCTGCACTAACACCTAATCCAGCTGAGTATACCAGCGTTATTGTGGCAAATTCTACCTTAACACAACTAATGAACGATGGTTTAGTTCGCCCTCTTAATGGTTTGGTTGAAAAATATGGAGCTGATCTTCCAAAAAACCTGATGATTACAATCGATGGCAACATAATGGCTGTCGCTTTCATGGCCAACTCACAACATCTATTCTCACGTAAGGATGTTCTCGAAAAAGCCGGCATAAATAATATCCCCAGCACATACAGTGATATGGTTGCTGCAGCCCAAGCTATTCGTGAAGCAGGTATCATGGAATATCCAATCGTTATGAATATGAAGACTGGATGGAATGTTGGTGAGTCTTTTAACTTAGCGTTCCTTGCGCATGGAGGTGAATTCTTTAAGGCTGGTACCGCTGAGCCTTCTGTCAACAGTGAAGCCGGTATTGCAGCTCTAAACACGCTCAAGGCACTAGTTGAATACGCACACCCTGATCACTTAACACAGGCCTCCAACGAAACTCAGGCAATCTGGGAAGCAGGAGAGGCTGCCTTAGGAATTATGTGGGGATCTCGAGGATCGGTGATTTTGGATAATGAAGGGTCATCAGAACAAGTGACATCAAATACAGTTCTTTCTTCAGCTCCATCAGTTGAGCCAGGTGGTATACCCGGTGCGACTCTATGGTGGGATGGTTTTACTATTTCGAAAAACGTACCGGATGCAGAGGCAGAGGCTACATTTGCTGCTCTGGCAAGCGCTTTGAATGCGGATATGGTTGCAGCCAATAACGATGATGCAATTTGGTTACTCGAAGGTTTTAAGCCGGGTGCTGCTGCAGAAGGTGTTTCTGCAACTGCTCAAGGTGGCGCGGCCCCATACCCAATGCTTCCACAAATTGGATTGTTGCACAATGCACTGGGCGCAGAATTAGCAGACTTTCTAAAAGGTAATGAAAGTGCAGAAAAAGCTCTGGCAGATGTCGAAGCGGCTTATGTGACAGCTGCAAAAGAAGCTGGGTTTCTTAAATAAATCCAGCAACTGGAGAAAACATTAGTGTGTGGGGGTTTTTTATCTTTCATACCCCCCACACACCCCTTTTGTTGAAAATTGGATAGTAAAGAGTGAAACACCGTACATTTTTTTGGTTCATACTACCTACACTTTCGGCAATGCTTCTATTTATTGCGATTCCTATTGTTTCTACCTTTGTGCAATCGCTTTTCATACAGCATGAGCAGGTATTAATTTTGTCTAAAAATTGTGGCCCTTTTGGCTGTAGTGAGACAACTTCAGTGGATATAGAAGCAACCAAGGAACTTCGTCAAGGCTCGCATTTGGGTAAGTTTAACGGCGTCGGTACATATCTAAACCGTTCACATCTAGCATTTGTTGAAGTTGGTAATGCTTGGGTAGCCTCAAAGACCTTTAGTGGTTTCCTAAACGAAGTCTTGGATCTTCCTTTCTATGGAGCCTTAATGTTCACATTAACGTATACGGCCGTCGTCACGCCGTTAGTTTTGCTACTGGGTTTAGCTATTGCTATTGGGGTCAACGGCCTACCAAATATGATGAAGGGACCATCCATATTTGTCTCGCTTTTGCCATTCCTAGTTACGCCACTGGTTGGATCTTTGATCTTATTTTGGATGGTTGATGGAGATGGTATCATCGGGGCTACAATACAGCTGATTTTTAATGATCCTAACCTAAGCCTCAAAGCTTCAACTGGGTTGACCTGGACAATGTTAATTGTTTATGGAATATGGCACACGCTACCTTTTAGTTTTATAGTATTTTATGCTGGTCTCCAAACCGTCCCAGTCGATACGTTAGAAGCTGCTCAGATTGACGGAGCTACAAAGTGGCAGCGCACATTTTACGTTGTAGTCCCCCATCTTGTACCATTAATTTCCTTTGTTACACTAATGCTGCTGATGGATAACTTCAGAGTTTTTGAACCGATTGTAAGCTTTTCAGCTGAAGCACATGCTCGGTCACTCAGCTGGATCATTTTTAATGATCTTCGTGAGAGTGGAAACCCTCTTTATGGATCAGCTGGAGCAACATCGATGTTGACAATTATTGGAGTAGTCCTCCTGTTGATACCAGTTCTGATCCGGACTTGGAGAGATTTTAAGCTTAGGAGCCTTTGAAACAATTATCATGTCAAGAACAGCACGTACTCGCATCACATTTGTCAGCACCCTTTCCTTTAGTCTAGTTGCTTTATGGCTGCTAATAGCTGCCTTCCCATTCGCTTGGACATTTTGGGGTAGCTTCAAAGTTCAATCCGATTTTTTTTCAAAAGCGGATTGGATGTATGCGCTTTGGGGAACTAACACCATAAAGGAAACTGGCAATTCATTCACTGGCTCTGGATATCACGGTGCCTGGATAGTTGAAGGTTTCTGGAAGAACTTTCTTAACTCCGGAATAGTGGTACTATTTACTGTTATAATTTCTGTCACTTTTGGAACATTGGGTGGCTACGCTCTAGCACGTTCTGGATTTCGCTACGCTTTTTGGATATTGATGGCAGCTCTAGTTTTTCGTGCAATGCCACACATCACCTTGGTGTCTGGATATCTGCTACCGTTTTTTGAATGGAATATTTGGGGCTATTTACCAACAACTATTATTGTACTCGTTGCGATGAACCAACCTTTCACCATTTGGATGTTACATTCTTTTTTCCTTAACGTACCTAAAGATATGGATGAAAGTGCTATGGTTGATGGTTGTACACGTTTTGAAGCGTTTCGATATGTTATCGTACCAGTCATGTGGCCTGGCGTCATAACTACAGCGCTTTTTAGTTTTCTTTTAGCCTATAATGATTTCACAGTAACTGTTATGCTTCTAAGCGAAGAAAATGAAACGATCATTCCGGCTATAAATAGTTTCCTTGGCACCACACAGGTTGAAGGCAAGGTAATGTATGCAGTAGCCGCTGTTGTCTCAGTAACGGCACCAATATTGGTATTAGTTCTGTTTTTTCAGCGTCAAATTGTCAGCGGATTAACTGCTGGCGCGGTTAAAGGCTAAGTAAATGGTTAATACTACAGTAACGACTGACATCCACTCAACAAATAAAAATATTATCGCGAAGCTTCGCAAAGCACAGGCCGATTTCACAGAGGCTGGTGTTAGGAATGCACTTCGCGAAATATTGCTACCTGATGCAGACGTCCATATGCCATACCCTTTTGGTGATTTAGTAGGTCCAGACGATTTTTTTGATACTTGCTATGCACCATTATTTGAGGCTATGCCAGATCTTGAGCGGCGAGACTGGATCGTAATTGGTGGACAGACAGAGCATTGTGATGATTGGATTGGATGTGGTGGCCATTATGTTGGTACGTTTGTTGGGCCTTGGCTTGACATTCCACCAACTGGTCATTTGACACACATGAGGTTTCACGAATTTTACCGGTTTGAACAAGGGCGTGTGGTAGAGGTTCAGACACTCTGGGATATTCCTGAGGTTATGATCCAGGCTAATGCTTGGCCAATGGCGCCTTCTCTGGGAGTAGAGTTTTGTATTCCAGGTCCAGCAACTAACGATGGCTTAGTTTCAGGGCCTTGGGATAATAAACATGCGAATGCGTCGTGTGACCATATTGTGACTATGCTAAAATATATGAAAAAGTATCCTTCACAGGGAGGTATGGATGTGATGGAAATGCCACGCTTTTGGAATGACCGAGTTAATTGGTATGGGCCAGCAGGCATTGGAACAGCCAGAGGAATCGCTGGTTTTCGAAACTGGCACCAGATCCCATTTATTAACGCAATGCCAGATAGGGGAAAATATGTGGATCAGATTACCTATCACTTCTTTGGTGATAAAAATTATGCAGCGGTAACTGGGTGGCCGAATATGATACAAACAATAACTAACGACGGCTGGATGGGAATCGCGCCATCAGGTAAACGCATTACCATGAAATCTCTTGATTTCTGGCGAATCGAAAATGGAAAGATTCGCGAAAACTGGGTAATGGTCGATCTATTAGATGTTTATAATCAACTTGGTGTTAATGTCTTTAATCGACTGCGCGAATTTAACAAAGCTCGCATACGGGGCAGATTATCTTTCCCTATAGAAGAAAAGTAGAAAAATGAGGCTTCGAGTATGAATGGTTTTGATCCCAAGTTTAAAAATTTTCCTGACTACATAATCGGTGTCACAAAGGAAATTTGGGAAGACCGCCGAATTGCGAAACTCCACGATTATTATTCAAATGATATCGTGGTGCGTTCTCCTGCATCGGTGGTAATTGGTAATCATGATGTCATAGGCGCTACCATGGCGACACTGGCAGAGTTTCCAGATCGCACATTGCTAGGAGAAGACGTAATCTGGTGTGAAAATAATGGGGACGGAATGATTTCTTCGCACCGGCTCCTTTCAACTGCGACACATGTGAATAATGGCCTGTATGGTGCTCCTACCGGGAAACAACTACAGTATCGTATTATCGCCGACTGCCATGCTGCAAATAATCGTATTGACGACGAATGGTTGATCCGCGACCAAGGGGCGATCGTCCGTCAACTGGGGATAGATCCAAGAAATTATGCCCGTGATTTAATCGAACGCGAAGGTGGTTCAAAAGTTTGTGTAATGCCCTATACACCTGCCAATGATGTTATCGGACCATATTCAGGAGTTGGTAATAATAATATATGGGGAAAACGCCTCGCATCTATGCTTGAAAGTATCATGAGTGCAGATTTCAATGTCATATTCGAGGAGTATGACCGCGCAGCTCAATTGGAATATCCTGGTGGAGTCACTGCTCACAGCTTTCAAGGTGCGGATATGTTTTGGATGGGTCTTAGAGCTAGCTTTCCAAATTCAAAATTCAAGGTACACCATGTTATTGGCCGCGAGGATGCCACTATGCCTCCTCGAGCTGCAGTGCGTTGGAGTCTTCATGGAAAACATGATGGATATGGTACATTTGGCAAACCAACCGGTGCCGACATATTTGTTCTCGGTATTACCCATGCAGAATATGGTGACTTGATTGTCGAAGCGCCAAAAATTCGGCGTGAATGGACACTTTATGATGAGATAGCAATCTGGAAACAGATCCTGCTACAAACAGATGTTCATTAAATTGGTGGACCAGAATAATATTTTTTAATTTTATCTCGAGTGAAAGAAACATGGGAAATTTTCAAAGCCAAAAACAGCTAGTCCGAAACTATTATAATGAATTAGATCAAGCCACCAAAGATGAGCATTTTGAAATCTTTACCAAATATACTTCAAGAAATTATTTATGGAGAGGCTTTTACCCCTTTAATGAAAAGCATTCAATTAAAGATGTGGTAAATGACTTTTGGCTGCCTTTTAAGCAAGCTATGACAAGACCACAAAGAAGAATAGATATTTTTATGGCTGGCAATAATTATTTACAATCTGGTGGAGTTTGGGTCGTGTCTATGGGTCATATAATGGGATTATTCGACAATCCATGGTTGCATATTCGACCAACCGGTAAAATGGCTTTTCTGCGCTATTGTGAGTTCAATCGAATTGAGAATAATAAAATTTCAGAAACGGCTCTGTATTTTGATATTCCTCACTTAATGACACAGGCTGGCATGAATCCTTTTCAACCTCAAACCGCTACACACCTTATCCAACCAGGACCATTAAATCATGATGGATTGTTGTTTAAAAAACAGGATGAAGACGAAACAAAGAAAACCTTAGACGCTATCAATTATATGGTAGAAGATATAAAGGGTTGGACTGGTGGCAAAGAAGAGCCACTAGAGACAGAATTAGCTCGTTCTTGGAATGACGATATGATCTGGTGGGGCCCAGAGGGCATCGGAGCCACCTACACGATCGAAAGATATGCAAAGCAGCACTCTGGACCCTTTAGAAAAGGTTTTAAAGACCGTGTTTTTAATGGGCATATTTGCAGAATGTCTGAAGGTATATTCGGTGGTTTTTTTGGATGGCCAAATCTAACCTTGAGGCCGACAGGCGGTTTCATGGGAATGCCAGGATTTAATAAATCTGCTGATATGCGTGTTATTGATATTTACCGGCGTCACGGAAATAAATTAACGGAAAATTGGGTGTTCATAGATTTGCTACACTTTTGGAACCAGCTAGGATTTGACTTATTAGAGCGTGCTATATCTAACTCTTTAGATGAAGAAAAGTCTGGTGTATTCTAGGTGCAAGAAAAGGTTTAATCAAATGGCAGAAATTCAATTAAAAAATTTAACCAAACGCTGGGGGGATTTTGTTGGTGTTGATGACTTTAACCTAACCATCCAAGATAAAGAATTTTTAGTACTTTTAGGCCCATCTGGTTGTGGAAAAACGACAACAATGCGGATTATAGCAGGTTTGGAAGACTGTACCGAAGGAGAAGTTTGGATTGATAAAAAACTAATTAATGACTTGGACCCTAAAGATCGAGATGTGGCCATGGTTTTTCAATCTTATGCTCTTTATCCAAATATGACAGTTTACGAAAATATTCGTTTTCCTCTTAAGGTGAGAAAGGTCAATGAAAAAACTCATCGTGAACGCGTACTAAAAGCTGCTTCAATGGTTGAGTTGTTAGATTTTTTAGATCGAAAACCTTCTGAATTGTCTGGGGGTCAACGCCAAAGAGTTGCACTGGCAAGAGCAATAGTCAGGCAACCACTCGTATTCCTAATGGACGAACCCTTGTCGAATTTAGATGCAAAGTTAAGAGTTTCAACACGCGCTCAAATTAAAAATCTTCAGCACGAGTTGTCAACAACTACGATATATGTAACCCACGACCAAATTGAAGCGATGACTTTGGCTGATCGTGTTGTTGTTATGAATAATGGCAAAATTCAGCAGGTGGGAAGTCCTGCAGAAATATATGAGACCCCATCTAATACTTTTGTTGCAAGCTTTATTGGGTCACCTGCAATGAACTTAGTAAAGGGCACTTTATCGAATGGCGTATTTAATGCTGATGGCATGTCAATTAGTGGACTAAGTAAAAATGTAGAAGGTGATGTAATTCTAGGATTTAGGGCGGAAGACGCTAAAGTCGTAGATCAAAAATCCCAGCTAAATGCTAGTGTATATTCCTTTGAATTACTGGGTGATGCCACGATGGTGACAGTTAAGTCTCATAACCATCTAATATCTATAAAGGCAAATAAAGATTATCGTGCACAAATAGGCCAGCCCATAAATGTTAGTATTCCAGAAAAAAAATGCCACCTTTTTAATATTGAAACTGGCTCTGTTTTTAAGGAAGGATTGATTAAATGAGAGGCTCTCGCCCCAACCAAGCATTGCTTAGTCGCAATACTGACTTATCGAAAACAGCGGAAACACAGAATGTTATAGAAAGTATGGTGGATGGGCTAAATGATCATAGAATTTCTGATATGGGAGAATTTTTTGATGAAAACTTTTCATGGATGGGAAATACAGGCTGTGGAACCAAAAAGGGATTAAGAGAATTTCAAGACAATTGGCAAAAGCCTTTTCAAGCAGCATTTTCTGACAAAGTTTGCATTGATGAGGCAAGGTTATTTATGGGCGAATGGGCGGCAGCATTTGGAAGGCAGGAAGCAATTCACTCGGGGGAATTCATGGGCATACCTGCCACTGGAAAAAAGGTTCAAATAAAATATATGGATTTTTGGAAAGTTGAAAATGGAAAAATTAGCGATAATTGGGTGATGGTAGATTTTCCCTATATATTAAAGCAATTAGGCACTGACTGTTTCAATGGTCAGGGTTGGGAAAAATACGATGAAAATTTAAGCCACCCAGCAGGCTCGAACTTAAAAGGATAAACTATGGCCAAACATCTAAAGCATGGAAAATCATTAGCGGAAAAAGAAAATGATAACCAGAGAGTAAAAGAAACTGTTGAGAGCGTTTTAAAACAAATTGAACAAGATGGTGATAAAGCAGTTAGAGCTTTAAGCAAAAAATTTGATAATTACAATCCCACCTCATTTAAATTAACTTCAAAACAAATTAATGACCTAATAAGCACCCTATCTAAACAAGAGCTTCAAGATATAAAGTTTGCCCAAAAGCAAGTAAGAAATTTTGCAAAAATACAAAGAGATTCTATGTCTGACGTTGAAGTAGAAACTTTGCCAGGAGTCATATTAGGACATAAAAATATACCAGTTCAGTCAGTGGGTTGTTATGTGCCGGCAGGGAAGTTTCCTATGGTAGCTTCCGCGCACATGTCTGTTGCCACTGCATCAGTTGCAGGGGTGCCAAGGATAATTGCCTGTACGCCTCCCTTCAAGGGCCAGCCAAATGCCGCAGTAGTAGCCGCAATGCACTTAGGTGGAGCGCATGAAATTTATGTTTTGGGCGGCATTCAAGCCATTGGAGCGATGGCTCTAGGTACCGATAGCATGCCTCCAGTTCACATGCTTGTTGGTCCAGGAAATGCTTTTGTAGCTGAAGCAAAACGTCAATTATTTGGACGAGTTGGGATCGATCTATTTGCTGGGCCAACTGAAACAATGGTTATTGCAGATGAAACAGTAGATGGAGAATTATGTGCCACTGACCTACTTGGGCAAGCAGAACACGGTTATGATTCTCCAGCAATACTTTTAACTACATCTAAAAAACTAGCTGATGAAACTTTAAAAGAGGTGAACAGACTATTAACGATCTTACCTACCGCCGAAACTGCTGGAGCCAGTTGGCACGACTACGGAGAAGTCATATTGTGTGATTCTTATGACGAAATGCTAAGTGTTGCAAATGATATTGCCTCCGAACATGTGCAAGTTATGACTGATCGTGATGATTGGTTTTTAGAAAACATGACAAGCTATGGAGCTTTATTTTTGGGGGCTCGAACAAATGTATCCAATGGTGATAAAGTAATCGGAACCAATCATACTCTGCCAACTAAAAAAGCTGGAAGGTATACTGGCGGTTTGTGGGTAGGTAAATTCTTAAAAACTCATTCATACCAAAGAATATTAACTGACGAAGCAGCAACAATGATTGCAGAATACGGATCAAGACTTTGTATTTTAGAGGGATTCATAGGGCATGCTGAACAATGTAATTTAAGAGCCCGTAGATATGGTGGAAAAAATATAGGCTATGGAAAGGCAGCTGAATAAAATGAAGTTACCAGAAGTGCCATCATTTGATTTGAGTAACAAAAAAGCTCTCGTTGTGGGGGCATCCTCTGGGATTGGATTGGCATCTGCCTGCGCTCTAGCATCAAAAGGGGCAAATGTCACATTAGCGTCCAGAAGAGTGGAAAAATTAAAAGATATTTCAAATCAAATGACGTCAAAAGATTGGCTGTCAAGTTATATAGAAATGAACATTTCAGACATTGAAAGAACTCAGAGCTTTGTTCAAGAAAAAGGTCCCTTTGATATTCTTGTTAATAGTGCTGGCTTAGCACGTCATAGCAAAATGGTGGATACGACTTCGGATGATTTTGACGAAGTCATGAATACAAACTTGCGAGGGGCCTACTTTCTTACCCAATCAGTAGCAAGGGGATTATTGCAAGCTAATAAATCTGGGTCCCTAATTAATATTTCGAGTCAAATGGCGCATGTAGGAGGTCAGGAACGTGCAGTTTATTGCGCTTCAAAATTTGCAGTTGAGGGATTTACAAAGGCACTGGCTATAGAGCTTGGGCCATCAAAAATACGAGTAAATACTATTTGTCCTACCTTTATCAAAACCGCTTTTACTGAAAATACTTTGAATGACCCTGTAAAAAAAGAATGGGTATTGAGCAAAATAAAATTGAATCGATTTGGCGAACCCGAGGATATAATGGGAGCTGTCATATACTTAGCATCTGATGCATCTACCTTAGTGACAGGAACGTCAGTAATGGTAGACGGGGGATGGACGGCTGATTGAATGACTATAGAGAAAGTAACATCATTGCAGGTAGCAAAGAAAGCTGGCGTTTCCCAATCGGCCGTAAGCCGGGTATTTACGCCGGGAGCATCTGCATCACGGGCTACAATTGATAAAGTAAAAAAAGCCGCTAACGACCTGGGTTACCGTCCTAATGTACTTGCACGTGCTATGGTATCAGGGAAAAGCAGAATAATTGGCGTTGTAGTAGCTTACCTTGAAAATCAGTTCTATCCAGAAGCGCTAGAAAGGCTTTCAAACAGCTTACAGGCAAAAGGCTACCACGTTTTAATTTTTATGGCAGGAAAAAATATGCAAAGCCTAGATGGCGTAGTAGAAGAAATTCTAGATTATCAGGTTGACGGAATTGTTGCTGCCTCTGTTGCAATGTCATCAACTCTGGCCGAGCGTTGCAAATTTGCCGGTGTTCCAATGGTACTTTTTAATCGCTCACAGGATCTTCCTTCAATGTCTGCTGTTACCTCCGATAATATAGCAGGGGGACGTAAAGTGGCTGAATTTTTAATATCTGGAAATCATAAAAAGATTGGTTACATATCTGGATGGGAGGGAGCATCTACACAAAGAGATAGAGAAGCAGGATTTATTTCTTGCTTGGCAAATTCGGGCTTCACCCTTCACAATCGTCAAGTTGGGAACTTTGTAATGGAAGAGGCGAAAGAAGCCACACGTAAAATGTTTTCTTCAGACCCGCCTGACGCTGTATTCGTAGCAAATGACCATATGGCGCTGGCTGTGATGGATACACTGAGATACGAAATTGGGTTAAAAATACCCCAAGATGTATCAGTTATAGGTTATGATGACGTTCCAGCATCTGCATGGCCCGCATACGACTTAACAACTGTAAGACAGCCTGTAAATAAAATGGTTCAGGAAACGGTTGAGATCTTAATAGAAAAAATCAACAACGCCGAAATAGAGCCTCGCAGAGTCAAAATCGATGGGCCATTGATTATAAGAGGGTCAGCTCGCTTACCAAAAGGACGGGAGTCATGAAAGGTTTTTCAGAAAAATGGACAAATCTACCCGATTACATATTAGGAATAACGAAAGAAATTTGGGAAAATAGAGGAATAGACACCCTTAATCATTATTATGCCAAAGACATACCTATGCGTTTCCCAGAAGGGGTATCCATTGGGAATCAAAAAACTATAAATGGAACTTTGGCAACACTGGCAGAGTTTCCGGATCGTCAACTTACCGGTGAAGATGTGATTTGGTCAGGAAACGAAACTGATGGTTTTTTGTCCTCACACAGACTTCTCACCATGGGGACCCATACTGGAGGTGGGTATTTTGGCCCTCCAACAGGTAAAAAATTTGTAATAAGAGCAATCGCTGATTGTGCTGCAATAAATGACCAAATCAACGATGAATGGTTAATTAGAGATACCGCTGGAATTGTGAAACAACTAGGCATGGACCCGAAGCAGTTTGCCTTAGATTTAATTGAAAGAGAGGGTGGAGCCGAAAAATGCGTTCAGCCGTTTTGTCCAGAAAATGATGTAAGTGGCCCGTATAAAGGAAAAGGTAACAATAATGAATGGGGGCAAAAACTCTCCAATATCCTAAAAAGGATGATGGAAAAAGACTTTGCAGTAATTCAGAGTGAGTATGATAGAGCCGTGCAGACGGAGCATCCAGGTTCCAAAACTGTTCACTCCTGGTCTGATACTGAAGCACTTTGGATGAACCTGAGATCTTCATTTCCAAGTGCAAATTTTTCAATCGATCATCAAATAGGAAGAGAGGACCCATTGCTCTCGCCCCGAGCTGCAGTCAGATGGAGCCTGCTTGGAAAACATGATGGATGGGGAATGTTTGGTCAACCGACTGGGGCAAAAGTTTATATAATGGGTTTCACTCATGCAGAATTTGGCCCCTATGGTTTGCGGCGCGAATATACACTTTTTGACCCTGTTTCAATTTGGAAGCAGATCTTTATTAAAAGCTAGATTTTGAGAAAGGCAGAATATGGATAAATTAGATTTAACAAAAAGGGTAGTTCGATATGGAGACTTGATGCCGTGTAAAACTGCTTTTATTGATGCCCACACTCCAGGATCAGATCAGAAAGAAAATTTTACTATTATAGGAGGCGGTGTTTCCGAAAGCCCCGATCAACATGTTCACATCAATATTCCTCACGGGTTTAATATAGGAGCTGCGGGTCAGCCTCCAAAATGCAGGAACTCACTTCATAGCCACAGAACCGCGGAGGTATTCTTTGTGCTGAGTGGTCGGTGGCGATTTTTCTGGGGCCGTTGGGGAACTGCAGGTGAGGTGATACTTGAAAAAGGTGATATAATTAATATCCCAACTGGAATTTTCAGAGGCTTTGAAAATGTCGGAACTGATTATGGAATGATAATGGCTATTTTAGGTGGAGATGACGCAGGCGGCGGCGTAATCTGGGCTCCTCAAGTAATTGAAGATGCAAAAAATCATGGTCTAATACTCTCGGAAGAAGGAAAGCTTTATAATTCAAAAAAAGGAGAGAAATTACCCATAGGTATTAATCAAATGCGGATCCTCTCTGATGATGATTTAAAAAGTTACCCTGAGCCCTCTACTGAAGAAGTTGTGCCCAATCATGTAGCGAGATACTTGGATTTAGTTGCGTTGTCGTTTGAAAAGCCTGCGAAAGTGATCGGAGAGTTTGGAAAGTTAAGAGATAAGCCAGGATTTGAGGTAGAGTTCTTGACCAGAAATTCTGTTAAAAATACTAGAAACGTTTCACCAAAACCCGTAGTCCTTATGCCTGTGACAGGTCATTGGAAAATGGAGGCGGATGGAGGGGAAATAACCATTAATCCTGGCGATACATTATCTATTCCTGAAAACATAGAATATGAACTGCATCCTTCCATGACCGGAGAATCTGGAATTTACCGTGTGGAAGCAACAAATGATCCAGCTGGTCCGACATGGAAGGTTTCATCATGACTATTTTGACAACTCATGTTGGATCTCTGCCACGAAGTCAGGAGGTGGTAGATTTTATTTTTGCTAGAGAGCGGGGCGAATCATACGATCTATCCGCTTTTGATAGAGCAATGAGTAAAGCTGTTTCAGATACGGTGCGGAAACAAAAGGAATCCGGAATTTCAATTGTATCGGATGGTGAAACTTCTAAGATTTCATATGCTACGTACGTCAAAGACCGATACTCAGGCTTTGGTGGTGACAGCCCAAGAAATGCGCCAGCTGATTTAAAAATGTTCCCCTCTTTTTTAAAAAGAATTTCGGATTCAGGGGGCACCCCACAATATTCTCGACCAATGTGTATAGGGGAAGTAAAGGTAATAGATCATAACGAACTAAAAAAAGATTTAGTAAATCTCAAGGCTTCTATGGAAACCCATAAACTAAAAAGAGGTTTTATGAATGCGGCTTCACCTGGCGTAATATCTCTTTTTCTCCAAAACAATTTTTACGATTCACGTGAGAAATATTTGGAAGCCCTAGCCACTGCAATGAAGGAAGAATATGAAACTATAGTAAATTCTGGAATTGATCTGCAATTAGATTGTCCTGACTTAGCTCTATCAAGGCACATGCTTTTCAACGATTTATCAGATCAGGAATTTATAAAAATTGCTGCATCTCATGTTGATGCTCTCAATTATGCTTTAGAAAATATTCCAAAGGAGAAAGTTCGCATACATATATGTTGGGGAAATTATGAAGGTCCGCATATCTGCGACATTCCAATGTCAAAAATGTTTGATACATTAATGAGAGTTGATGCAAGATATGTTCTCTTTGAAACATCTAATCCGAGACATGCCCATGAGTGGACAGTATTCAAGGATCGAAAAAATGATATTCCCGAAGATAAAATCCTAATACCTGGTGTTGTAGACACCACAACAAACTTTGTTGAACATCCGGAACTAGTCTCCGAACGCCTAAGGAGATTTATTAATATAGTTGGCGAGGAACGTGTTATCGGAGGTAGTGACTGTGGGTTTGGAACATTTGCCGGGTTTGGGGCCGTGGATCCTGAAATTGCGTATGCCAAGCTATCCTCTTTATCAGAAGGAGCACAACTTGCCTCCCGAAATTAATTTGAATTCAAATTTACATAAACTCCTAAGGAAGTTTGATACTCCAACTATTTGTAATGCAATAGAGGTCGCTCAAGGAAAACGGGGTTTCAATAATTTTACACGTGGTACAATGATCTCTTCATTTCCAAAAAATCCTCCTATTGTTGGCTTCGCTCGTACTGCCAAAATAGCAGCACTTGAACCATCAAATGAACCAGTTGATATAATAAAAAAACGCCGAATGGACTATTACGAATATATGTCAAATAGTAGGTTGCCCTCTTTGGCAGTTATCGAAGATATGGATTTCCCAGATTGTATTGGCGCCTATTGGGGTGAAATAAATACAAGTATTCACAAAAGTTTTGGTATGGCTGGAGCTTTAACAAATGGAGTAATGAGAGATCTGGGTGATCTGCCTTCAGGCTTCCCAGTAATTGCAAAATCTATTGGTCCAAGCCACGGTTTTGTGCATGTCCGTGAAATCAATGTTGATGTAGACATTTGTGGCCTTAAAGTTTCTCCTGGAAACCTTGTACACGCCGATCAGCATGGTGCAGTTGTGATCCCGAATGAAATTCTAAACACACTAGACGCCTCTATTGAAAAATTAATTAAATCTGAGAAAATCATTTTGGATGAAACAAAAAAGGGATCTCTAAATTTTGAAAACTTCTCA
>Ga0115012_10000554_pt1 | contig 21273 bp, 22 predicted proteins | sample TroAtlMetagenome_FD_88706 | JGI IMG/M metagenome (GOLD analysis project Ga0115012, IMG submission 88706) | Marine eukaryotic phytoplankton communities from Atlantic Ocean - Tropical Atlantic ANT10 Metagenome | ecosystem: Environmental > Aquatic > Marine > Oceanic | place: Tropical Atlantic...
CTCACTCAGAAGGCGATGGGAAAGGCTCACGATTCACCTTAGAGATGCCTCTGGCGATGTAAATTGTCCTTGCGACGGTTTCTGGTACTATGTTTGTATGAATACAGAAAAGAAACGCCTACTGACCGGTCTCCAATCATCAGGAGATTTGCATATTGGAAATTATTTTGGTGCGTTAAAACCTTTTTTAGATATCTATCAGAAATACGATAGCTATTTAATGATTGCTGACTACCACGCTCTTACTAGCTTGCGTGACCCAGCCCAACTACGACAAAACATCATAAATGTCGTGAAGGATTACCTAGCGGTCGGAGTCGATCCGCAAAAGGCAGTTATCTTTCGTCAGTCTGACAACCAAGATCACACCGAACTTGGCTGGGTGCTAAACTGCATGGTGACCGTACCGTTTCTGATGCAAGCACACTCCTACAAAGATAAAGTTGCCAAAGGACTTGAACCAAACGCCGGACTTTTTACGTACCCTATGCTCCAAGCCGCTGACATCGCACTCTATGATATTGATGTAGTACCGGTCGGAGAGGACCAGCGACAGCACCTAGAATACACACGCGAAGCTGTTGGTAAATTTAATCGCGCATACGGTGATGTCCTAAAGGAGCCGAAAGAAATGATTCTCGATTCAACTGGTATTGTACCGGGAACTGATGGCGCCAAGATGAGTAAAAGCTACGGAAACACCATTCCACTTTTTGGCACGACAAGTGAAATTGAAAAAGCAGTTATGAGTATTGTGACTGACTCAGAAGGCGACATACCAGAACATGTGTACGCAATTCATCGCTTACTCAAGTCAGAATTAGAGCTCGCTCCACTCTACGAAGAGAAGAGGGGTCGCTACGGAGACCTAAAAAAAGCTCTTGCTATGGACCTCGAAGCCTTCATCGCTCCGATGAGAGAGCGTCGAAATTCGATTACAGAAGAAGATGTTGCACAAGTACTTCTCGATGGTGTCACCAGAGCCAAAGAAGTGTCGAGCACTACTTTGACTAAAGTTCGCTCAGCAATCGGCATTAACTTGTAGTTATGTTTGAGGTTGTTCCCGAATCTGAAATGAATCGAAGTCTGCGTTTTATCGGCAATATTTGTCAGCAGATAGGTTGTACTATTGAGCACATTGAGGACCCAACCTTCACCAGTGCAGAATTTCAAATTTGGGATGAAGACGACATACCTATTAGCGAGACTCAGCACCGAGAGATAGTGCAAAAAATCATTGAGGAGTCAGATAAGATTTCTGAATCCAACATCAGAGTATCGAGACACTCAAATGGTGCGGTCACTATCGCACTTTCTCTTACCGAAGACTTAACAAATGAAAAATAATCAGTATACTGAAGTAACCAAAGAAGCAGCTGACACTGTGGAGGTCACAAAGAAACAAGGGCTCAGTATGAGCTAAAGTAGGGTGGCACCGCGACCTATCAAAAGATAGTAATCGCCCCTGCACATGTATTATTAAACCAATATATGCGCAGGGGCGATTTGTATTTCTGCACACGTATCACAAAATATATTTATTATGGAACGAACACTTATTACAGAGCTCAGCTCACAAAAAGGGAAGGAAGTGATGATTAATGGATGGATTTCGGTAGCACGAAACCAGGGAAAAATGGCCTTCTTTGACCTACGAGACCGATCAGGTATGGTGCAAGGTGTTGTATTCGGCAAGCCTGGAGTGCTCGAAGTTGCCAAGCAGTTGAGCGAAGAGTCTTCTGTCGCAATTACCGGAGTCGTGAATCCTCGACCAGAAAAAATGGTTAACGAAAAAGTTGAAAATGGTGATATCGAACTCGAAATCACTGACATCAAGATCTTAAACCTTTCTGAAGCAATGCCGTTTGACAAGACTGCAGAGCTCAACATTGATACACTCTTAGACTATCGACCACTCACATTGCGTTTTGACAGACAAAAAGCAATCTTCAACATCCAATCCACCATCACCAGAGGATACGGAGAATACCTCCGAACAGAAGGGTTTACTGAATTCCAGGCACCTAAAATTGTAGGCGGTGACGCAGAGGGTGGAGCAGAAGTGTTTAAGGTTGATTACTTTAAGGACGTTGTCGCATCTCTTGCTACAAGCCCACAACTCTACAAGCAGATTATGGTTGGTGCTTTTGAGCGAGTATTCTCTTTTGCTACAGCTTTTCGGGCGGAAAAAAGCGCTACGAGTCGGCACCTGAGTGAGTACACATCACTCGATATGGAAATGGGATTCATCACAGACCATACTGACATCATGAAAGTCGAAACTGGTTTAATGAAACACATCGCACAACGACTCGCCGAACTCAACCAAGCTGACTTGGACACTTTAGGTATTGAACTTCCTCAAATACCTGAGTCTGAAATGTTCCCACACATGAAACTGAGAGAAGCGCAGGAACTGATTAAGAAGGAGACTGGGCAAGACAAAACAAATGAACCAGACCTCGAGCCAGAAGATGAACGTTGGCTCTGTGAGTACGCAAGCGAAAATCTGGGCAGTGACTTTATTTTTATTACTCACTATCCAGTAGAAAAGCGACCATTCTACACGATGGAAGATGAAGACGACAAAGGCTTCACGAAGAGTTTTGACCTGCTCTTTCGAGGCGTAGAAATCACCACCGGTGGTCAACGTGTACACGACCTAGAGACACTCAAAGCGAAAGCTGAGAAAAAAGGTCTGGATATCACTAAGTTTGATTTTTATTTCCAAGCATTCCGATTTGGCATCCCGCCGCACGGTGGATGGGGAATGGGACTAGAACGGTTGACTGCAAAATTCTGTGGAGTGGCAAACGTAAAAGAAGCCACGTTGTTCCCACGTGACATCAATCGTATCGACACATTCACTTCAAAAGAAAAAAGTGACACGGCCGAACTCTAACGTTACCCATTCCACTAAACTTGTTCATCTATGCACCAGAGCTATACACCATCTGATTCACTCTTAGAAAAATACGCCACCTTAGTTGTTCAATTTGGACTCCGCTCTGCAGAAGGAAAGAAGCTTCCGAAAGGAAGTGTGATATTAGTGAACGTTCCAGAAGTAGCCAAGCCACTTGCGTTTCATTTGCACAACGCTGTACTGAAGCAGGGCTACAATGCGATTTTGAATTTCACACCGAGCAACGAAGGGAAGTACCAGTTCAATAAAAGCTACTATGAGCTCGCCAAAAAAGAGCAGCTACTTCATTCAAACACCACGTACACCAAAGGTCTTATTGATCAAATTGATGGCTCTATTCACATTATTGCTGAAACTGATCCACACGCCTTGGCAGACATACAAGCAAAAAAAATATTAGCCAAATCACTTGCTGGGAAAAAAGGTATCCAACACCGCAAACAAAAAATTGATGCTGGGAAACTGATGTGGACTATTGCTCTGTACGGAACAGACGCCATGGCTCAGGAGGCTGGAATGTCACTCAAGCAGTACTGGAACCAAATAATAAAAGCCTGCTATCTCCAATCATCCGACCCGGTAAAAGAATGGGAGCGCATTAACCGCACTGTCCAAAAAACTGCCCAGAAACTCACCAAACTTGAGATAGAATCTGTCCATATGACTGGAGCTGATTGCGACATCACTCTCGGCATTGGTTCGGACCGAAAGTGGCTAGCCGGTGGCGGAAACAATATTCCTTCGTTCGAGGTCTTTACAAGTCCACGATGGCAAGAGGTCAATGGCTGGATTAAACTCAATCAACCTCATTACCGCTATGGTAAAAAAATTGAAGGTATTGAACTGTGGTTTAAAGATGGAGTAGTGTATAAATCTTCTGCTACAAAACATCACGATTTACTCAAAGCCATGCTCAACACTCCTGGTGGAAACAAGCTCGGGGAGTTTTCCTTAACTGACGCCAGACTCTCAAAGATTACGAAGTTCATGGCTGAAATCTTGTATGACGAAAATACTGGAGGTAAGTACGGCAATACTCATGTCGCACTCGGCTCAGCCTTTCGCGACTGCTACAACGAAAAAACGAATCCTGACTGGAAGAAAAGTGACTGGGACAGACTTGGCTTCAACAGCTCGGTAGTTCATTCAGATGTAATATCAACCACTGATCGAACAGTCACCGCAACCCTCGCAACCGGTAAAACAAAAGTTATTTACGAAAAAGGACAATTTACTATCTAGTATGACACGTAGAGAAATATACGACAGACTGGTTTCTGACACTGAGTATGTGTCACAAGAAATTGAGAAATTGCTCGTATATTATCAACTCAAGCACACCTTAAGGTGGAATGATGATAGTTCAGTTATAGACGAAAAGGAATCTGTTGCTGAACATACATACGGCATGTTTGTCTTGTGTAATTATTTCTTACCGCTACAAGAAACTCCGCTAGACCAGAATGTAATAAACCGACTTATTCTCTGGCATGACATGTCAGAAGCGCTCGTAGACGACATGACCACCCTGAGCAAAACTGATGAGCACCGCCAGCGAGAGAAAACAGCAGAAACAGCACTGGTCGATACTGCACCGCAACATATGCAAGAATCCATGCGTGATTGTTTTCGGGTATATAATGCACAAGAAACTGCTGAGGCACGATTTGTAAAAGCGCTTGATAAACTTGAGCCACTTTTTCATATTCGATTTCAGAGCTCCAAACTCAGCTCTCAAGCAAAGTCTGAAGACCTCATTTTGACGGCTGCTGTCATGGATAAGTATCAACAAAACCGACTGCCGTACATCGAACCCTTTCCAGACATCTTGGCTTTTAGTTTGGTGCTCTCTCAAGAAATAAAAAACTCAGACTACATCCATCCAGAGGCGTGATAAAATATCAGGGTGAATACTCCAACCGCTTTTGCGATTAAAACTGAAACGTTTGAAGGACCGATGGAACTACTGATAGAGCTCGTTGAAAAACGGAAGCTTTTGATAAACGATATTTCGCTAGCTGCCGTAACTGACGAATACATGCAGACTGTCAGTGCGATGCAAGAACTCTCACTCCCAAACACCGCCCAGTTTGTGTCTCTGGCCGCCACACTCCTTTTGATAAAATCAAAATCTCTGTTGCCAGTCCTTGATTTGACTGATGAAGAAACCGCGAGTATTGAAGACTTGGAAGAACGACTGAAAAAGTACCAAATCTATAGAGACATCTCACTTGAGCTTCAAGGACGATTTGGAAAAACCAACAGTTACACCCCAGAATACACACCACCGTCACAACCTATTTTTAAGCCTGACGATCACTGCAGCATCACAGCTCTGCAAGAAGCGATGCAAGAAGTACTCACCGCTCTACCAAAAGTCGAAGAAAAACCAGTAGCCAAGCTCAAACCGACCATGTCACTCGAGGATATGATGGACAAACTTCGCACCCGAATCGAAACACAAGTGCTGACTAAATTTTCTGATATACGAGCCAGAGAACCAGAGCACAAGAACGTCATCGTTGGATTTTTAGCTATTTTGGAGATATTTAAACAAGGGAACATCATCATTACCCAAGCCAATCGTTTTGAAGACATTCACATGGAACTGGACCAACAAGGAATCCCAAAGTACTACTAAGTAAAAAGCCCTTCACGTAAACGTGAAGGGCTTGATGCTAGGTCAGAGCTTCCTAGCTAGCACCCAGGCTGGGTCGGTGCGAACCAAGAGTTCGCGCGCCGGCGGCCGATCAGATCAAGGTTTCTTTGCTACAAAAAAGATGTGCAACTGGTGAGCCTCGGGCATGCTTTGACATATCGTCCTCCTTTAAAAGAGCAGTGTGGAAACAGGGAGCGGAACTCCCGCCAGTCAGCCTCATGCAGACCGTTCAATCTGACATTTCTCTTCATGCCAGATGTTTATATATTAAAACACATTTAGTGTTTGTCAATGTTTTGAATACCAATGAGTGTGTCAATAAGGCCTGAATTCACGGCCTGGTTGTGCTAACATACCGGTATGACACTCGACGTGAAAATCGAAGGCTTACTTTTCTATAAAGCCGCTCCACAAAGCAAAGCTAAGCTGTTAAAGCTATTTGATGTTACGAGTGACGAGCTTGAAACAGCTGTGCAAAATCTACGAACCCGGCTACAAAGCGGGGGACTGCGCGTGAGTGAAACAGATACCGACATTCAACTCGTGACCGCTCCTGAACTCTCAGAATTCATTGAATCACTTCGCAAAAGTGATCTCACTGGTGATATTGGAAAAGCTGGTGCGGAAACCCTGGCTATTGTCCTATACAGAGAACCAATCTCTCGAGTAGACATTGATCGTATTCGAGGAGTAAACTCTTCGTTTATCTTACGCAATCTCATGACTCGTGGTTTAGTGGTGCGTGAATCAATCACCGGTCACGGGTTTCAATTCCGCATCAGCCCCGAACTCTTACAACATCTGGGCGTCACTCACAAACATGAGCTCCCACGTTTTTCAGACTTTATGACTGCAATTGACGCTTTTGATACCACACCATCATGAATGAACCTGACTACCCACACCTCATCACTACGGACGATGACCGTACAGAAAAAAATCGTTTTCCCATTATTATGCAACTTGGAATATTGAGTTTTATCTTGTTGGGTATTTTTGGTGCACTACTCTTTCAGAGTAATCAAAATCAGGTAGCGGGCGAGCTGCCTCCGCCACCCGTGCAAAACAACACGCAAGCAGAACTCTCAATTCCAGAAAAGATTGCTGATGTGAATCTACGAGCCGAAGCCGCATACGTGTGGGACGTGCGAGCACAAAGAGCACTGTATGCGCAGAATGAATCAACAGCACTCCCACTAGCGTCTATCACGAAGCTGATGACCGCACTCTTGTCGTACGAATTGATTGAGCAAAACGAAGTAGCTTCCATCAGTCGAAACGCACTCTTACAGGAGGGGAGTAGTGGTTTTCAGATTGGCGAGCAACTGCGGATTGAAGACTTGACTCAAATGGCTCTTATCTCATCATCAAATGATGCAGCGTATGAACTCGCAGCGAGTGTTGGGACGCTCCTAGGTGACAGAGATCCAGTTGCACAATTTGTAACTGGAATGAATATTAGAGCCGCTGAGCTGGGACTCGAAAGTCTCGAATTTAAAAATATGACAGGGCTTGATGTATCACTATCAGAACCAGGCTCAGTCGGAAGTGCTCGTGACGTTTCTTTTTTAATGGAACATATTATCGATACTTATCCAGACATATTACTCCCCACCAGAGAAGTGATTACCCAGGTGTACAACACCAATGGCGATTACCACACTACTGAAAACACTAACGAAATTATTTCTAAAATTCCTAATCTTATCGGTTCAAAAACTGGCTACACTGATCTGGCTGGTGGCAACCTGACCATCGCGTTTGATCTTGGTCACAACAGACCTATCATTGTAACGGTGCTCGGGTCTACTCGAGCAGAACGATTTACCGACGTACTTACTTTAGTTGCAGCAATACAAGAATCAATTGAATAATATGGAATCAACTCTCATCAACGTTTTAGTACCAGCACTCATCTCGTTTGTTATTGGTATTGGTATCACACCCCTGGTAACTCACTTTTTATTTAAATTCAAAGTCTGGAAAAAACCGGTGGCAAAACTGCTATGGGCGGTCACGAGGCTACTGAATTCAATCGCCTGAAAGGGGAAGGGGAAACCAAGACTCCGCGGATGGGTGGAATAATCATTTGGGCAAGTACGCTCATTACGCTTGGGGGACTGTTTCTAATGGCAATATTGTTGCCAGACAGTATATTTTCCAGTCTAGATTTCCTCAGTCGGTCTCAAACCCTCATTCCAGCCGGTACACTTTTGGCTGGAGCGCTAATCGGTTTCTTGAACGACTTCTACGACATCACTCACGGCGGCCAAGGATTACGACTCTCAGTGAGACTCGGATTCATTACCGCACTCGCCGGCGGGCTGGGGTGGTGGTTTTACGAAAAGCTCGGAGTAACTGGAGTAAGTATTCCGTTTGATGGAACTCTTGAGCTCGGCATACTCATCATTCCGTTTTTTATCTTTCTGACCATCTCTCTGTATGCGAGTGGTGTTATTGATGGAATTGACGGCCTCTCCGGTGGAGTATTTGCGTCTATATTTTCTGCGTATACCGGCATCGCTATCGTTCAATCTCAGTTGGACTTGGCCGCATTTTGCGCGACTGTAGTTGGTGGGATTATGGCCTTCTTATGGTTCAACATACCTCCAGCGCGTTTCTGGATGACAGAGACTGGCTCCATGGCTCTCACGCTTGCTCTCGCGACAGTCGTCTTTATGACAGATTCGCTTGGGGACGGAATCGGTATTGCTCTCTTGCCAATCGTTGGATTGCCACTAGTAGCAACAGTTGGGTCAAACGTACTCCAAATCGTGTACAGAAAAGCCACCGGAAAGAAATTCTTTCGCATCGCTCCCATTCATCATCATTTTGAAGCTATTGGCTGGCCATCGTACAAGGTGACTATGCGCTACTGGATTATCAGTATTTTCTGCGCCGTGATTGGTGTTATCATTGCCACACTCGCATGAACAACAAACCAAAATCTGTAGACACAGTACTGCTCGCCATGATTGCCATCATGGTCGCTGGCGGTTTTTTAATCTTTTCTTCTGCCTCACTCGGTCTCATGGCGCGTGATGGGGCGAGTTTTGGCTCTGAAGCCTTTACTCAGTTTGTATTTGGAATACTCGGAGGGGGAACTGCCTTATTCCTTATCAGCAACGTGTACTACCGACACTGGCGTAAATATGCTTTGTATATTTTCATCATTTCTCTGATTGGTACCTTGGCAGTCTTCATCCCAGGACTAGGAATGACTCACGGGGGAGCTACCCGCTGGCTTGATTTGGGCATTACCACAGTGCAACCATCAGAACTTCTTAAGATTGGCTTTATTATTTACTTGGCGACTTGGTTGTCGGGAGTGTCAGGAAAAATTGAAGAGTGGAAATACGGACTTCTGCCATTTGTTGGAGTGATGGGGGCTGTAGGCGCTGTTATGTTGCTCCAGCCAGACACTGACACATTTATGATTATGGGTTTTGCTGGCATGGCCATGTTCTTAACAGCTGGAGCAAAGTGGCGCGACATCGGCATACTCGTAGTGAGTGCAATTTTAATGCTTACCGTCGTCGCCCTAGCTCGACCATACGTCATGGACAGAATCATGACCTTCATGAACCCGGACGCTGATCCGCTGGGGAGCGGCTACCAAATCCAACAATCTTTGATAGCCGTCGGTTCTGGTGGTTTTGCAGGACGCGGGTTTGGTCAAAGTATCCAAAAATTTGAATACCTACCCGAGCCGACCAGTGACTCTATTTTTGCGGTCTATGCAGAAGAATTTGGGTTTTTGGGTACAACCTTACTCATCATTGGGTTTGTGTTTATGACCATGCGCGGCTACAAAACCGCCACTCAAGCCAAAGATATTTTTGGGACTTTATTGGTGGTTGGGTTCATGACCCTGATTGCGGCCCAGGCTTTTTTAAACATAGGCGCAATGGTCGCACTCGCTCCGCTCTCGGGACTGCCGCTCCCATTTATCAGTCATGGCGGTACTGCATTGGCTGCTACCTTGGCTTCACTGGGTATCGTGTTAAATGTGTCCAAGTACCGCACGTTTAGAAAGTCTGCGTGATACACTTCACTATATGAAGATTGGATTTGTAGGAGGAGGTACAGGAGGTCATTTTTATCCGCTGATGGCGGTAGCAAACGAATTGACCCAATATACAAACCAACCAGAACTATACTATTTTGGCCCGGCACCATACGACGAAGCTGCTTTGGCCCAATACAACATTACCTACATTTACTGTCCGGCAGGCAAGCTCCGTCGCTACTTTTCGATTCAAAATTTTGTTGATATTTTTCGAAACTTCTTTGGTATTTTTATCGGCACTCTAAGATTATTTATTATTTATCCTGATGTGATATTTAGTAAGGGTGGATTTACGAGTGTGCCAATTTTGCTTGCAGCGCGGTTTTTACGTATTCCGGTTGTCATTCACGAATCAGACGCTGTGCCTGGTCGCGCGAACAAAGTAGCTCTCAAGCAAGCTCGTTACATTGGAATTGCCTATGACGATGTAGCGCAATTTTTTCCGACCGAAAAAACTGCTCTGGTTGGTATTCCGCTCCGCCCAGAAATCTTAAACATTCCAGAAGACCCATTCACAACCCTGGGTATTCCGAGCGATAAGCCACTTATCTTGGTCACCGGTGGCTCATCTGGAGCTGAACGTTTGAATGACGCGATACTATTAACCCTGAGTAAACTCCTGCCGCACTACCGAATCTTTCACCAGACCGGCTCCAACAATGCTGAAGAAATGCGTCTTACGGTAAAAAGTTTACTCAAAGACTCTCCAGACCTACAGCAAAATTATTACCTGGAAGGAAAAGTCGATGCTGCTACTTTTGCTAACTTACTCGCAGCAGCGACTGTTGTCATCACAAGAGCAGGGAGCACTACGCTGTTTGAAATCGCTCACTACGGGAAGCCATCGATTGTGATTCCGATTCCGGAAGACATCAGTCGTGATCAACGCAGTAATGCCTACGCGTATGCGCGCACCGGCGCAGCCGTGGTCATCGAAGAAGGGAACCTCACCTCAAATTTGCTTGCAGAGGAAATAAACACTATTATAATCGACCAAGGGAAACGGACGGCAATGAGTGCGGCCGCGAAAGAAATTGCCTTCCCGGACGCAGCTCAAAAAATCGCTGCCATTTTACTATCTATCGGACACGAACATGGATCATAATTCACCACAGACAGTCGTTACTCGTTTTGCACCCTCACCAACTGGTTTTATGCATATTGGTGGCGTCCGAACAGCGCTCTATGCGTACTTATTTGCAAAAAAACACAACGGCACCTTTATTCTTCGGATTGAAGACACTGACAAGAACCGCGAAGTAGATGGTTCTATTGCTCATATCCAAGAATCACTGCAGTGGCTAGGACTCGATTGGGACTTCGGCCCTGATAAACCTGGTGAATTTAATTCCTGCCTCCAGTCTGACCGCTTAGACATTTATAAAAAATACGCGCAAAAACTCATTGAAAAAGGTTTGGCCTATCCTGACCCATATACTTCTGAAGAATTGGCAGCTTTTCGTACTGCGGCAGACGCAGAGAAAAAACCATTTTTGTACCGCAATCATCGACCAACTGAGTTTGGTGAGTGGGACGGCACCCAAGCGCTACGCTTTAAAGTCCCAGAAATCAAACGCTACACCTGGCACGATGAAGTTCGTGGCGAGCTGACAGCAGGGGAGGAGATGCTTGATGACGTGATTTTAATCAAGGCTGACGGGTATCCTACGTATAACTTTGCGCACATTGTAGATGACCTTGAAATGGGAGTGACGCACGTCATGCGCGGCGAAGAGTTTATCTCGAGTACACCAAAGTTTTTAAGTATTTATGACGCGCTAGAAATTCCGTATCCAAAACTCGTGACTCTGCCACCAATCATGGGCCCTGATGGAAAGAAAAAGCTCAGTAAGCGGGACGGAGCAAAAGACCTACTTGAGTATCGCGCAGACGGGTACTTACCTGAAGCGATGCGTAATTTCTTGGCGCTCGTAGGCTGGAACCCGGGAGGGGAGCAGGAACTCTATCGAAGCAGTGCTGCAGATAGTGCACTCATCGATACTTTTTCGATTGAAAAAATTCAACGCTCAGGCGGAGCTTTCAATGAAGAAAAGCTGCTCTGGATGAACAAAGAATATCTCAAACTCCAAACTACAGAATTCCAAACAGAGTATTTTTCTGCTGCGCTCCCAGAGACACTTACCACGCTCCCAAGCTGCACTCCAGAACGTTTGCAGAAACTCACACCAGTTGCACTAGAACGAATCCATAACAAAGTTGAAATAACCGCTGCAGCAGAAGCAGGGGAGTACGATTGGGCTTTTGTAGCTCCAGAATACGACACAAAGCTCGTTCAATGGAAAAACGATGATTCACCAGCAGCAGCCCTACCACGTCTGCAGAAGGCTGTTTTACTGCTCTCAGAGGCTGATTTTAGCTCTCCAGAGTCTATCAAAGCGGCTATCTGGGAATATGCTGAAGAAGTCGGGAAAGGAGAGCTCTTGTGGCCACTACGCACCGGTCTGTCTGGACGCGCTCAGTCTCCAGATCCATTTACTCTGGCCTATGTGCTTGAAAAAGAGGAAACCCTCTCCCGCATTCAAACAGCTTGTGATAAAATTGCGGAGTGATACCTAAACGACTGCTCGTAGCCTTCTTACTCGGAGTTTTGCTTCCGCCGTTTTTTGCGTTGACGCCACCTGTTTTTGCGCAGTCAGAGATTGAAAAATTGCGCGAAGAGATTGAAGACCGTGGCTCACGACTCGCTGAGATTGAAGCCGAAATTGCAAAATACGAATCTAACCTCCAAGAAGTAGGTGCTGAAAAAAAGACTCTCCAGTCAGCCATCAACCAGCTAGAGCTTGAACGCAAAAAAGTGAATGCTGAAATCTCCAAGACGGAAAACCTCATTACCTCTACTGACTTAGAGATAAACAAACTCGTACTTGAGATATCTCGTACTGAAACAGAAATCGAAAAAGCCGAAGAAGCAATCGGAGCCATTATTCGTGCTGAATATATAGCTGGAGAGAACTCATTAATTGAGCTTTTGCTTCGTCACGACAAGCTTTCAGAATTTTGGAGCACCTTTGAAGCACACGAGAGTATTCGCGACACTATTCAAGTAAAAGCGTCTGACCTAGGTACCTTTCGTGAACTCTTGAGTGAACAACGGGCTGAGAACGAAAGTCGCCGCAGTGAACTTACTGGCCTCAAGGATCAATACTCCGAACAAAATGAAGTGCTTGTAAACAACACAGAAGAGCAGGCTGAGCTCTTGGAAGTAACCAAGAGCGAGGAACAGAACTATCAGCAGCTTCTTGCTAGTCAAAAAGCGGCTCAGGAACAAATACTCAAAGAGTTGCGGGACTTTGAATCAAAGTTGCAATTCTTCCTAGATCCAACCACTATTCCAAACCCAGGAAGCGCCGTCTTTAGTTGGCCACTGGCAAACGTCATTATTACGCAGTACTTTGGTGGAACAGAATTTGCTTCTCGAAACGCTGCTGCCTACGGTGGACGAGCCTATCACCCTGGAGTAGACATGGGAGCCCCACGTGGCACACCAATTCTTGCTCCACTGACTGGAACTGTTCGTGCCACCGGAAACACTGACGTTGTGCCAGGGTGTTACTCATGGGGAAAGTGGACACTCATAGACCACGCGAATGGCCTCTCAACCCTCTACGCCCACCAAGATGTGTTAGGTGTTTCAGCGGGACAAAAAGTAAACACAGGTGATGTGATTGGTTATGTTGGAAGCACAGGATTCTCGACTGGACCGCACCTGCACTTTACGGTGTACGCAAAAGACGGTGTTAACGTGCGAAGATTTAATGAAATCAAAACTGTAACTAGTTGTGGCCCAGCCACCACGCCAGTAGCAGCTACTGATGCCTACATCGACCCAACGCTGTATCTGCCGGCTTACTAAGTGGGGAGAAGACTGTGGAAAACTGCATTATTTCTGTGGATAAGTAGGCAATTTTAATGATAGTATAAAGAGGCGATGGAAACATCGTAGGAACTTACCCGCATGGAAGCCCAGCTCGCTCAGCTGGGTTTCTGGGCTCCAGTACCTACGAACAACCCTTAAGTCTATAGACACTCAAACGTATACTGTCAGATATCCGAGTATGTTAACCAGCTCGTGAACTCAGTTTATATAAGCGAGGTATTCATCACACGTCATCTTTTGTGATTCGGATTGACACGACTGATGCACACGGACTTTACAATCACTACTGCAGAAGGTACATATACACTCATGCCTAAACTCATAATCTCAGACACTCCAGACAAAGAAGCGGGGGAGCACATCACGAACATCATTCAGGAACACACTGGTGATGTGCTGTGTCTACTGTCAGGAGGATCGGCCCTAGATGTAGTGGAGCATATCCGACCCGGCAAAAAATGCTTCCACCAAAACTGTATCGGCCAACTGTGCGAAAAAACTGAATGTCGCACAATATTTATGCTGGGGGATGAGCGGGGGAGCAGGGAGCCAGCAGTAAACAATTTTTTACAACTCAAGAATCGCTATTTGGATTATCCAATCCTCAACAAGACCCTTGATACTGTGCCGCTAGAAAACGAATCGCTGGAAGATTTTTCTATCCGTATCGAAGAAAAGTTTTTTTCAATTTTAACTGAACTGAATGATCCAAAAATTTTGTACGTTTTAGGTGTTGGCACTGACGGTCACGTAGCGGGAATCTTCCCAGGAGAAATCGACTGGTTTATGAAGACCTATCGAGATGACCTTACCTATGCACCGATACATCTAGAAGGCCTTAAAATCGATTCTAGAACCTCGCTTACACCTACTTGGATACTGCAGAACGTTGATGAGCTGATTGGCTACGCAGTAAGTCCAGATAAGCACGAAATCCTGACCAAGCTCAATACAGAAGATAAAAAGCTGCATGAACGACCAGCGGAGATTTTGAAGCTGCATACACGCTCCACAGTCTACACAGACCAAGATCTAGCATAATCAGGCACGTAAGGTAGGCCGATACGTACACAGCTTTGTAGTAGTATACAGAACAATGTATGTCGCAAAAGATATATTGTGCGACATTAGGGAGTATAGAGAAGAGGCGCTCGATTACTCACCAAGGTACGCCCCACCCAGGAACTGACCCATGATTACATCGTAGTCGGGTCGATGTTGAGTCAGATGAATACTTCGCTTTCCTGTTTGGGTCAGCTGTGATTCTATCTCTGGATGATTATCTAGATACCAGCGAATTTTTTCTGGAATAATTTCATCTTGGGAGTAAAAAGTTTTTGCGCTTCCAAAATGCTCACGAAGCTGATCTTTAATCTGCGTGTAGTGCGTACACCCCAACACCACCCCCTCACTCTCCCCTGCCTCTAACTCAATCCGAGCGACAGCTGCGGTCGAAGCTGCTTCGAGCTCATTGAGTTCAATAAAAGGAACCAGCTCTGGCGAAGCAATCTGTTTTAGTTCGATTTCTTTAACGCTGCGATTCTTCAGTTCAATCAGATACTTATTTGAGTCGACAGTTCTTTGAGTCGCCAGGAGCGCAATCTTTTCTTGTCCACTCTCAAGCACCACCTCAACAGTTGGTACAATCACTCCTAAAATTTTTCGTTCTGGATAGGCTTTGGGTAACCACGTATCTTGTAGCTTGCGCAGTGTTTCTGCTGAGGCGGTGTTGCACGCAATGATTACAAGTGAAGACCCTGCTTCAAACAACCACTCAATCCCCACTTTACTGAGAGCAAAAATTTCTTCTTCTGTCTTGTCACCATACGGTAAATTGAGTGTGTCTCCAAAATACGCATAGTCATATTGAGGCAAGTCTTTTGCTACCGCCTTGAGAATTGTCAGCCCACCTAAACCCGAATCAAAGAAACCAATTTTCATATTATGAGTTGTGTACTTTGTACACTAAATTTAACGCAATTGAAGCAATGGCCGCGAGCACAAAGGTCCATGCCAAAGGAATAAACATAGTCCCGACCGCAATCACCCCTAGACACACTGCTCTCCCTAGGTGCCCAGCCATTTCACGCAACACAGTAAACTCATCGACGTACTCACCCTTATCAGAAGACATGTCGTACAAGATGGCGCTATATGGAGTCGCAGTAAAAATCTTTACGATGTTGTGATACAAACCAATAATAAATACATGCAGCGTAGACAAAACAAAAATCTTGAATATCCACCCAACAGCGTAGAGAGTACTGCCAATTTTTAATGTACGCTCTTTCGAGCTTGTCTCTTTGTCTAGATACTTTCCTACTAAAAGCTGCACTACAATCGTTGCACCCACAATTACCGTCGACACTGCACCGATATCAAATACATTTCCATCCAATAGCACATAGAGGAAGATTGGCCAGACGATTAAATTCACTACTACTTCTGCCCCATTAGCAAATTCCCCCACTATGACTGAGCGATGCTCAGAAGAAAAGAATTTCTTCCAGGTCTCCACCCAACTCCAATCAAAGTGAGTCGGTGTTTCAGGTACGAATGCGTACGAAATAGTAGCAACAATCAAGAGTGCGACCGAAGTCCCAAAAAGTGCCTGATAGCCTGCGTGCTGAATTATAAAACCAGCCAAAATAGGCCCGATAACTCCCATGAATGCAATAGTGGCGAAGGAAAGACTTACCTGTCTCCCCCGCTCCCCAGCTTGAGTAAACAGTGTAAAGTCTACATGAAATGGCACCCAATGAAATACTCGGAACGCCACTATGGCAAGTGTCAACGGGCCAATCAGATACCAGATATTTTCTGGGGTAAGAAAATACATTATTGAATACAACGCCACACTAAAAACTCCTCCCAATACGAGCGTGTGACTAAAGCCAATTCTGTTTGCTACGTGCATACCGGGCACCAGCAAAAGTACGTATAAAAATGAGAGAAGTGCGTAATAGAGACCAACCACCCAAAATACTTGACCGGCTGTTTCATATAAAAAGATAGGGACAAAAATACCCAGTAGTGCCGTAGCCGCCCCGTGAATCAATCTCTTAGAAATGAACAAACGAACAAACCCGTTGTGCTTGGGATTTATTAACGGAGTGACTGGAAGATGACTGGTTTTAATGGGTGTGATTTCGTTCATACGTTATTGTGTGGCGAGTTTTAGGACGCGGTCAAAATGAGTCTTATTGATGGGAAAAACTGACAAGCGATTACCCTTTTTTACCAATGGCATGGTCGCGAATTGTGGATCGAGTTTGATTTCTTGTAAGGACACCAGGCGTGGCAGAGTTTCTTTGTATTTCATATCGACACACAACCAACGCGGATTTTCCGGATCAGATTTTGGGTCGGGATGCTCTGACTGCGGATCAAATTGGGTCGGATCTGGGTACGCCGTGCTGTGCACACTCATCACCCCAGCCACTCCGGTCTCCTTCCCCGCATTTGAGTGATAGAACAGTGCTAAGTCCCCTACTTGCATATCATCACGCATCATATTACGAACTTGGTAATTGCGCGTGCCGTCCCACATCTCAATTTTGTCTCTTTTCAAATCGGCTATTGAGTAGCATTCGGGTTCTGATTTCATGAGCCAGTACTTCATATATACCCATATTATAACGCATCTACTGGTATAATTAGGTTAGATTATTCAATAATAAAAATAGATATGTTGATGTTATCAGCTCCGCAGCGAGATCTCGTGCGAGACAAAGGAACGAAGGTGGGACGAATGCTTATTGGGTTACTCTTTTTTGCCAGTGGCATGGGCATGTTACTTATGCAAGGTCCAGCTGCTACTGCGGTTTACTTTGACTCAATCGGCGTTCCACTGGCAGGACTCGCGGTCTGGCTAGTAATGGCGGTGAAAATTCTGGGTGGTCTGGCAATTATCTTGGGCTACCGCGTGGGTCTGGCGGCAGCAACGTTGATTGGCTTCACCATTGCGGCGACTATTACGGCGCACCGAGATTTTGCAGACCCGAATCTCCTAAAAAATCTGGCAATTGTCGGTGGTCTTTTGTATCTCATGGCGTATGGTCCAGGCGGATCAAACACTACAGAACTGTCCTCTGAGTAAGACTGAGTATTGAAATAAAAATAACCGCAGAGCATAGCTCTGCGGTTATTTTTTAATAGTTGGCAGCGAGAGTACTTCCCCAACATGGCATAGACGCACTCCATGGCTGAACACCTTGTCTCTCATATAGAGAGCGGGCGTAGGCCATATTGTCGTAGATGTCATGAAGGTCAAGATTCATAGCTGTAGCAGTAGCTTCATGGTAACGCTTGTTGATTTGCATTACTCCAGTATCTGCTGGATCGATTCTCCCCTGTAGGATAGAACCATCCGATAGCTCGTGCCGAAAAGTTGACTCACATCGGGCAACCTCGATCATCACAGGAATATCCTGAAAGTATGCTCGAACTACTGCCTCTGTGTTTAATCGCGATGGTGCAACTTCTCGCACCACTGCAGTCACCTCTTCACTAGCGATCTGTCCATAAGCCATCTCTGGTACTGATACTGCTGATGCAGTAGAGGCAGAAATGATGGCTAGAATTACAGTCGATAAAATAAGCTGGGGTCTTAACTGACAAATACCGGTGAGACATGTCGTATGTATGTGGAGATTCTAGCTACACTAGAAACAAGACATACTGTGCGACACCGATAACCGCGCTACTATAACACAATTTGCGGATTTATTAGACTATAGCACAAACTATAGTTTTTGTCAATACATAGACGTCATTAATAGAAAACCACTCAGTATGTACTCAGTGGTTTTTCTTTACAGAAGTAATTATGTTTTAGATCTCTTGAGTTGTCGGCACCACCTCCACCTCTATCTCCACCTCACTACTTCGTGGAGCAGCTGCATAAACCCCTGCTCCAGCGGTACATCGATAGAGGAATTGTGTTTTGGATGTAACCGCTACCTGCGCATTTCCTTGAGTATTTGCATCAGCGCCTGAGAAGTAACTTGACGGGAAGAGTTGACATACTCCCAACCATCCGTTTGGATCCCATTCGACTTCAAAATCTTCACCAGACCGAACAATCTCGCTTTCCGCATCCATCTCAACGGTCGGCATCGGTGGGTAATACACGCTTTGGTAGTAAGATTGGTAGTACCCCTGAGAATAGTACTGAGATTGATAGTAGCCTTGATAGTACCCTTGAGAATAGTACTGGGATTGATAGTAGCCTTGATAGTACCCTTGAGAATAGTACTGGGATTGGGAGTAGTATTGAGATTGGGAGTAGTACTGTGATTGGGAGTAGTACTGGGACTGAGAATAAGAACATTGCCGATAACAGTTTTGCCCCCGACCGAATCCTGTACACACCCACGGACAAGAGTGTCCACTCGCAGGAATGGCGTAGCCATACTCCTCATCACTCGCATCAAACTCAAGCAAGCCAATCTCTACACTACTTCCTACAGCTGCTGCTTGAGCTTCTACGGTGTTTTCTGTTTGCGTTTGCACACTCTCGTTAAAAAAGAGGACACCACCAGCCGCACTGACTATCAGGAGTGAGAGAAATGTAAGTGCGGTGGTTCTTTTCATATGTGTTTCTTTAATATTTTATAATAATTTTACCATGCGGCAGGTATCGTATCTGCGGTGCAATCAGACTATATCTCTTGCACTGCTGGGATCACTTCTACCTCAACCTCCACTTCGCTACTGCGTGGAGTAGCAGCATAGACATCTGCAGCAGCAGTACAGCGGTACACAAACTGAGTCTTTGAGGTCACGGTGACAAAAGCACTTCCGCTTGAGTTCGCATCAGCGCCTGAGAAGTAACTTGCTGGAAGGAGCTGACAAGTTCCCAACCATCCGTTTGGATCCCACTCGACTTCAAAATCTTCACCAGAGCGAACGATTTCACTATCAACATCGATGGTGACGGTTGGCATCGATGGGTAAAATACACATGAACCATCATTTGTGTCTGCGCTTGGATTATAATTTCGCGCTGAAGAGTTGGTACAGCCGTACACTGGTTGCGGGCATGAACTGTTTGATGGAGTCGAAGCACTACATGAGCCATTACATTGGATGGTTCCAGAGTTTCTCATTCCGCATGAGTTTGCTCCACTGGTACAGGTGTTTCCTTGGTTACTCACGCAACTTGGAGCACAAGAACTGTTTGATGGTGTTGAGGCACTACATGAGCCATTACATTGGATAGTTCCAGAGTTTCTCATCCCGCATGAGTTGGCGGCGCTGGTACAACTGTTTCCTTGAGTGCTCGCACACGGAGTACCACACGCACTATTTGAAGGTGTCGTGGCATTACATGACCCATTACACTGAACAGTTCCAGCATTTCTTATTCCGCAAGAGTTGGCACTACTGTAGCAAGTACTTCCCTGGTTACCTGCACAGGCAGGCGTACATGAACTTTCTGGTGGAGGACCGGCACTACATAACCCATTACACTGAACAGTCCCGGTATCTCTCATGCCGCAGGAGTTGGCCACACTCAAACAGCTGTCTCCTTCTCTGTCGCTACAAACAGGTTCCGGTTCAGGACACACGCGTGTACAAGACTCACCACGACCGAATCCTGTACACGTTGTTCGACAGTTAGGGTTAGAGTGTCCACTAGCTGGGACTACATAACCGAAGTCATTACTATTAGACTTCAAAGCCAGCAACTCAATCTCTACACTCTGTACGGCACTTTGTTGCTCAGTGCGAGACGTGTCAATTGAAGCGTATACATCTACTGCGGTGTCTGCGGCAAACAGTGTGAGTAGCACAAAAAATGTGAGGGTGAGAATTTTTTTCATAGTTATAATTATAGTACCGCACTTTTAAACATCATTCTCACTATTGTCACCACTCTCTTGTAAACGCTTTTGGGCTAATTCTAAATTTAAGCCTACTGCACTCCTAAACTCAGCCACACCAACCTCCCAATCTGCTGGGCTGTTGCCCGGATATACATCACCCCACTCTTGTGCCGTCACTCCACCGACGAGCTCGTTTGCTCTGGTCAGGTGCTCTACTGCTTCAGCAGTCTGTCCGGTGTTCAATAAGGCCAGTCCGTACATATTGAGTACCCACGGATTGTCTTGTTGCTCATCATACACTGGCTGCAAAATAGCTATCATACTTGGAAAGTCTCTCAAGGAAAAATATATCCAAGATAAATCAACTCGCGCCCACTGACTATCGGGCATGTATTCCAAAAACTTTAAAAAGTGCTTTTCTGCTAACCTAAAATCTTGCTCACGATTGAGCAAGTCAGCTCGAAAACCATACACTAGACCGTACGTGTAATTAATATTTGGCACTTCCTCGCCAAAATATTCATATTGTTTATCCAGATTATGCAATGCGCTCTCGAAATCTCCCTGAATAAAATCAATACGTGCTAACTGATACCACTGCAATGAATTTGCAGTTGGATTCGCTCGTATAGAGGCAGTGTAGTAATGACGAGCTTTTTCTAAATCGTAATATTCTGATGAAAAATAGTGTTCGGCTTTTTCGAAATCACTAGTGTCTTCAGTAAATACGCTGTCGACTTCAGCTGCCGGTTGATCCATAGAGAAAAAGTGTAGCGCTAAAACAACTGCAGCGATTGTAAAGACAGCTACGATAGTCCATACACTAATTTTTTTCATATGATGCTGCATACTCATACCTAATATTATAAACTCTCCGAATAATCCTTACCTAAA
>Ga0115012_10000556_pt1 | contig 21243 bp, 21 predicted proteins | sample TroAtlMetagenome_FD_88706 | JGI IMG/M metagenome (GOLD analysis project Ga0115012, IMG submission 88706) | Marine eukaryotic phytoplankton communities from Atlantic Ocean - Tropical Atlantic ANT10 Metagenome | ecosystem: Environmental > Aquatic > Marine > Oceanic | place: Tropical Atlantic...
ATAGGTTTCACACACGCTACCAATTCGACAATAATTAAACAATCAAATCAAGGTGCTCCAAGTTGAAGCATGCTTTCCATCAATTGGTCGGTGAACTTGCGGTACAATTGTGCGAGTTGTGCTCGAATTTCGTGGTCTTCAAGTCCAGCAATTTCCTCTAAGGTTTCCTTTGTCATCGCCCCGCCGTGTTCATGTGCTAGCCACGTCAACCAGGTCACGCCTTCGCCAACATTCATCGTGATTCTACGATGCAGACGAGGCCACTTGTGCCGTTGTGGCTCCATGACGTCGCGTGTGCCCAACAGGGCAATCGGTACAACGACGGCGTGTGGATAGGATGCGGCAAGTCGTGCTGCACCGGTTTTGCCAGGAAGTAAGAACGGTGCTTCAGTTCGCTTTGAGCGCGTCCCCTCTGGAAAGATGCCTAAGGCAGCATCAGCATCGAGAACATCGGCAGCGTTGGACAAGGCTTGTTCGCCTCCCTTGTCCCGTTTTGTTTCAATCTGTCCTGTCGCCCGCATGAGGGTGCGAAGTGCTGCGTTACGGAAGTGTCCGTCTTTTGCTAAGTAGCGAACTGGACGGCGGGCAGAGGCGATGACCATAATCGGATCCACATGTGACAAATGATTCGCGGCCAAAATCACAGCCCCCTTTCTTGGAATACGTTCTATGCCGCTGATTTTGGTATTGACAAGCGGGCGAAGCAGTGGTGATACAACCCATCGCAATAGGCTGTAACTTGGTGTTCTCGGCATCTTTACACCGGTGGTTGGGATACGCCAATGTTGCTCCATCGACATCCAAGCAGAAGCAAGGCCGTCATGGGTGTCCATGATGCTTCGGCCGAATGATGGGATTTATGGCTTCCCGCATTGATGTGCCTCCATATGCCGATTCTTCGATGCAAAATGAGTGCGAACCCGGTGCGAAGAATCAAAACATTCGGGCTTGAGCCCAAACCATGAACGGGGCCCACACATCACCGGTTCATCGAACACTGACGTTGAGTGTCTTGGCGTGTTTGGTTTGTGTGGCTTGGAGTCCTGTTGCCCTTGCAGACACAGCATGGAAAGAAGATGGCTGGCTCACAACGACCCTCGCCCAAGATCGTTTGGACCTTGGCGATGAGTTTGGCTGCCACAGCATTCCAGGTTTGTCCTGGCAAGCAGACCCAGGCGCTGTAGCTCTTGAATGCCGCACCTACATCGAAGAGCGAGTGCGAGCCAGCAGTTGGGACAGCCGACCCATTTCCACCTACACGCCGGATGGCTTGACGATGGCACAACACACAACAGTTGCAGGCCAAGGTTTTGTTGTCCACGGCGACCAGACGGGGTTGAGCACCACCGCCTGGCATAACGCCACAGATGAGCCAATCGACAAATGGGATTGGTACAACCTTGGGCGCCGAGGTGGTTCCTTGGAACAAATCATCGGCTCTGTGGAAGAAGTCCAAACCGCGGTTGAACAGGGCGGCTTGGTCAATCTGTATTGGATTGGACGAGTCAATGATGCCACGATTCGCCATGACCGTGACATCACTGCCTACCTTTCGCAAGTGGAAGATGTATGGTTCACCACGTGGGGCGAAGCATGGTCGTATTGGACGGTAAACAAGTGTCATGAATTCAGCCACTCGGTTCGAACTGAAGCAAACCAATCCATTCTGACGTTCGAATCTCTTGTCACCCAAGAGTGCACCTCCATGAACCCTGAAGCATGGAATGTACCCGTTACCTGGACGCTCGACTTCAACGGTACGGATGTGGTTTCAGTTCAAGGTGAATCAGGAGCGCTCGCTAACATCACTGGGGTTCGCAAGAGCACTGAAGGCTATGTTCAACACCCAGGGGAATACCTCCATCTCTCTGTTCTGAACGGTCACGCTGTGGAAATCACCTACAACGGTACAGCAGACTATGACGTCATTGGTCGCACTTCATTCTTCAACAATCATTCAACTGCAGTGACCATTGCTGCGCATGAAACCTATGACTTGTTCAAATGGTCGAAGCGCTTTGTTGATGATGATCATCTCGTGTTCACATGGTTGGTCGAGCCAAGAGAAGGTCTCGGCGACTCACTTTGGTTGCAGTATGTGGCTGTTGGCGTTGCTCTGAGCACCATTGTTGGCATGCTGGTTGTGCTCAAGCGTGAAGGATTGGGGCCGCTGGCAAAACGAGAGGACCGCACACCGCAAGCGTCGTCAAAACCAACCGAGGAGCCCTGAAGGGGGCGAAGCCTTGATGCAAGGAAGGCGTGAGGCGCACTCATACGAGGTGGCTCTATGGCTCAAGATGATGTTGTGATTGACCCTTGGGGAAGCGCTCAATCCACGGATTATGATCGCATCATCGAGCAATTTGGTCTTTCCTCAATGGACAACATCACCATGGAACATCCTTCTCGCTTGCATCGACGAGGCATTGTCTTTGCACATCGTGATCTCGATCAAGTGCTTGATGCCCAGCGCAAAGGCGATCCATTTGGTGTGCTTACGGGATTAATGCCCAGCGGACAAATGCATCTTGGTCACTCGATGGTGATCGACCAAGTCAAATGGTTTCAGCAACAAGGCGGGGACGTGACGATTGCTGTGGCTGACCTTGAAAGCCAAGCAACCCGTGGCGTTTCGTTGGAAAAAGGACGCACTATTGCCCTTGAGGAATACATCGCAAACTACGCCGCTCTTGGCCTTGATGTCGAGCGAACAAATGTCTACTTCCAATCCTCGAGACCCGTTGTACAACGGCTCGGTTTCCAACTTGGCAAGCGAACCAATCTGAACGAATTTGAATCAATTTACGGTTTTGGTGGAGATACAAACCTCGCCCATGTTCAAGCGCCAATGGTCCAAGTAGGTGACATCTTACACCCTCAAACAGAAGACTATGGCGGTCTTCGTCCTATCGTGGTCCCAGTCGGTGTCGACCAAGATCCACATCTTCGCTTAACCCGTGGATTGGCAGCAAAGACAAACTGGTTCAACGTCAATGATGGAAAGCATTCAGGTGTGAGCATCACCTTGTCGGTTCACGATGAGAATGCAGCAGTTCTCGGGCAAATGCCAAATGGGCGCATCGACAAACAAAAACTCAACGATGTGTTTGCAGGCATCGTCAATTGCCTCACTGAACTTGGTTATTCTGACATCGCCTCCAATCCAAAACAAGGCACTGTTAACGTACCTAGCGCCACCAAGCGAGACAAGACCATGATTCGAATGAAGCTCTTAGCTTACGAACGAAGTTTGGGTGGTATGGGCCTTCTCGCACCTTCTTCAACGTACCATCATTTCGCTGTGGGTATGACTGGTGAAAAGATGAGCAGCAGCAAACCAAAGACGACGCTCTTCTTGCGCGATGATCTTGCCACAGTCGAGAAGAAAATCAAACGAGCCTTCTCAGGAGGTCAATCCACCATTGAAGAACATCGAAGGCTTGGTGGCAACCCAGACATCGATGTTGCCTACCAGTACATGATGTACTTCTTCGAGGAAGACGATGACTACCTTGCTGAAATTAACGCAGAATACCGTTCTGGTAAACTTCTTGCTGGTGAAATGAAGCAACTGTGCATTGATCGGGCCGTGGATTGGTTGGGTCAACTCCATGAAATGCGAGATCAAACAGCGCATTTGGTTGAGGAGTTCTTGGCCAACGACGCTCGTTGACTAGGCTTCATCATCCGAAGAAAAGACCGCAGGGTCGGGTCCAACAGGTAAAGCCAACAGTTCCTCCTCATCCAATTCACGGTGAAGTGCATCTTCATGGATGATCATCGAATGACCATGAGGGTCAAGCAACTCGAGGGTGAGTGATGTTTCGTTGTCCTCTCCAACCGTAGTGATTTGCTCAAGCATGTTCATCAAGGTCATCACAGATGTCATCGCTTCCTCAAGCGTTGCTTCATCGGCAGGTGCAGTTTCGTTGATCCGTTCAACTTCAGATCGCAGATCACGAAGCACCATTTGAATGATGTCAATAAATCGATTGAGTACGCCTTCAACATTGCTCACATACCCCGTTGCGTTGCTTCCCGGCGCCACTTCAAGATCGAGTTCAGGCACCTTCACAGTGCACGAAGAAGAACGAATGACCCGTGCCGAGAGCGTCTCGGGTGAATTGACCACAAGGCTCCAACCACCGGGTTTTTTCCCTTCTGCAGGAATGAAATCAGTTTGCCGCCAACCGCACGAATGGCAAAGGACGGTGACTTGTGTGTGTTCGCCAAAGTAAGGAATTTCGTCCACATGTGCAATCATGTAGACCTCACCTTCGACATGGCAAATGGGGCAAGGGATGTTGACAGGTTGTTCTTCCATCACAATGCACCCTCGCTGAAGTTTCCGGGGTCCACAGCGAAGGCTTCCATGTCCACGCCGTTGACACCGCGGCATCCGGGTGGGAGGAGGAGCAATCGCGTGTGTGTCATCTTGAGGATTTCACCACCCAAATCATTGCCTATGAACTGATTCAATTGTTCGATGGCAGCATTGAATTCAACCGTTCGTTTCATCAATCGATTCATCTCTACAATGACGGCGTGACCATCGGCCACCCAATTCAGCAATGTTCCACACCCAGTGAGGTCCTTGAGGACAGCTCGATGGAGCACAAGGCCACCACCGTCGATCGGAATTGGTGGGTATGGGTAGCGCTTGCCGAGATCCAGAAACTGTGTTGTCGATGGTACAGGGCTTGCCGATGGTTGTTTGTGCATGCTTGGCATCTCAAAACTCCTCAGTGGCTCATCGACTTCGACGCCTGCTTGCGCCGCCTGGTCTTCTTGTCGAAGCATTTCGTCTGCTTTGGTTAACACGTCGAGGTCTGGCATCGAGGGGACCGTCGGTTCCGTGGGTGAATCGGCCGGTTCAGACGGCTGGGTAAAGGCGTCGAGTGAGGATTGAGCCTCATCGCGTTTGCCCTTCTTGCGCCGGCGCATAGCAGGCCAGTAGAGGCGGCACCTCAAGAAGACTCCCATGATTTGGCATCCATGACTACGGTTTGCATCCATCGCTTCGCCATCCGCAGTCTTCGGCGGGTTGATAAGGGGCGGTCATTAACACATGGTTGCGCCTCAACCTTCAAGAGGTGTCGGCTTAGAGAGTGGATTGATGATGATGGAGAACCAACCAAACGTACTGAAAACAGGAACAAGCACAATCGGCATCACCTTCGACGGTGGAGTTGTGGTTGGAGCAGACCACCGCGCCACGATGGGTCACTTCATCGCCAACAAAAGCGTTCAGAAATTGTTCAAGATTGGTGACAATCTTGCGCTCACCACTGCAGGTCTCGTCGGTCACGCACAATCGCTGTCACGAACACTTGCTGCAGAGGTTTCCCTTTTCCAACTTCGTCGTCAACAACCTATGACGGTCAAGGGCGCAGCCACCCTCACTGCCAACATCCTCTCGGGTCGACCTCACTGGGTTCAACTCCTGATTGTTGGTGTTGATGATGAAGGCGGTCACGTCTACTCCATCGACTCTGCTGGTGGCTCCATCCCAGACTCGTACTGTGCGACTGGATCTGGTTCACCTTACATGTACGGTGTCCTCGAAGACGGCTTCAGCGAAGGCATGTCTCGAACCGATGCATTGAAACTTGCCGCCCGCGCCCTCCACGCGTCGGGGCAGCGTGATGCGGCCTCCGGCAACGGCATGGATTTGGCTGTCATTACAGCAAAAGACGGTTATGTCGCCATTGAACAAGGCGAAATTGACAAGCTCCTGGCTTGAGATTTCCCCCCTCACCTTCCCGCAGCTCAACGCTGCATCCCCGCTCGGGGTCAGTGCACGATGTTTTGTGCGAGCACGGGAAAACGGTGAATACTATGCGCCTTACGTTTAAAGAATTGAAAGACCAGATTGCAAAAGTCGTCCCTCGAGACATCCCCTACTCAGTGGAACTTGAGGCAGGAAACATTGCGATTGTGACGCCTGTCCCCGCCAAGTTCGGCGGTGGCGATGGCTTGATTGGAAAAATTGCCAAGCGCGTCAAGCGAAAGATCGTCCTTCGCCCTGACGAATCGATCATGAAGAGCGAGGAGGAAGCAAAGAAACTCGTTCACGAAATCGTTCCTGAGGAAGCTGAAATCACAAACTTGTACTTTGATTCATGCTACCGTGAAATCATCATCCAATGCATGAACCCAGGCGAAGCCGTTGGCCGCCGTGGGGCCAACCTCAACGCCATCCGCGACCAAACCGGTTGGTTGGTCAAGGTTGAACGCACCTCTCCAATTATTTCCAAAACGGTCCATGACATTCGTGGATACCGTCAAGCCAATGCAACAGAGCGAAGAAAACTGCTCAAGGACTTCGGATTGAACATCCACCGGCCGCAACGTCCCGGAGCGGCTTGGGCTCGAGTCACAGCACTCGGCTCCTACCGTGAAGTGGGTCGTGCTTGTCACTTTGTGACCACCAATGAATCCCGTGTCATGATCGACGTCGGAGTTAACATTGCTTCGGATACAGATCCAATGCCGTACTTCACAGCACCTGAAGCGCTCCCACTCGAGAAATTGGATGCTGTTGTGTTGACCCACTCCCACCTTGACCACGCAGGCATGCTCCCTGTGCTGTTCAAGTATGGCTACCGTGGTCCAGTGTACTGCACCCCCCCTACTCGGGATTTGATGCTCCTGCTCCAGACCGATTACCTGAAGGTTGGTGGCTCAGAAGGAAAGCGAGCCCCATACGATATGGAAGACATCCGCACCTGCATGAAGCACGTGGTCGATGTGAACTGGGGCGAAACAACCGATATCGCACCCGACATCAAACTGACGTTTTCCAACGCTGGTCACATCCTCGGTTCTTCTGCAGTTCACCTTCACATCGGTGATGGTAAGCACAACATCGTCTTCAGCGGCGACCAAAAGTACGAGAAATCGTGGCTATTCGATGCCGCCAACACTCGCTTCCCTCGTGTCGAGACGCTCGTTATTGAATCGACATACGGAGCCTCTGGCGACTACCAACCCTCTCGCCAAGAAGCCAACCAAGAACTCCAAGACATTGTTTCAAGGACCATTGCTCGCGGTGGAAAACTCATCTGTCCAGTGTTTGCTGTTGGACGCAGTCAAGAAGTCATGATCGCTATCGATGAACTGTTCCGCTCAGGTCAAGTCAAACCAGTGCCGGTTTGGTTGGATGGTATGATTCAGGAAGCGACCGCTATTCACGCCTCACACCCCGATTACCTGACCAGCAGCTTGCGAAAGTCCCTGCTCAAGGACGATGGAGAAAACCCGTTCACCAGTGAATGGTTCCGCCCTGTAAAAGGTCGGGAACTGCGAGAGAGCATCATCATGGACAACTCTCCTTGCATCGTTTTAGCAACCTCCGGTATGCTCAACGGTGGACCAGTCATGGAGTACTTCCGACACTGGGCGCATGAAGATCGCAATTCCTTGTGTTTCGTAGGATACCAAGCCGAAGGAACCCTTGGACGCCGTCTTCAGAAAGGATTCGGAGAAGTTCCAATGGTCATCAACGGAAAGACAGAGATTGTCAAGATCGGTTGCGAAATGGTGACTATTGACGGATTCTCTGGCCATTCTGACCGCCGTCAGTTGTTGGATTTCGTCGACCAGTTGTCGCCCAAGCCAAAGAACATCATCTGCCACCACGGCGATTATCACAAGTGCAACGAACTTGGCCACACGCTCAGAGAGCGATACAAGTGCAGGACATACGCTCCAAAGAACTTGGAAACAGTTCGGCTTCTGTGATCACATCAGTGGTACATCAAACCCAGCATCCAGCGGGTCAGGGATGTCTTCAGGGGTTTCTGAGGCATCACTCATGCCTTCAATACCTCTTCCTATAGATTTGTTCACCTTGATTGCAGTCGAGCCTGATTCGGCTTTCTGTTGTGTCCCATCGAACAGAAACCACACAAAGACGACGAGCACCAATGTGATGGCCAAAACAACGAGCGTAAGGCTTGTTGCCCCCTGCGCCACATTGAGGATGGCGGCAGTAAGAACAACGCCTATGGCGGACATCGCCAACAGCGCCCTAGAATTCATCGCCATGAGCAGGGCAGAACCACGGTGTTCATGAACCCGTTGCGTCTGTCTTGACACCATGTATGCGAATGATGGTGCCCGCTCAAGTTCGGTCGCTTGCCCCGGATGGCTGATGACGGCAGTAGCTCCGTGGGGCGAAAATGCAGAAGATGCCTACGATCAAGGCCTTGTAGAACTTGGTTTGGGCGATGCTCGCCTCATTGAAATGAAAGGTGCGATGTTACCGCTCGGGTTTGGTGCCACTGCTCCCCAGCCCTTGCCCATGGGATCGCTGGTTGAATGCCATCTGGCCACTGCCTATGCATGGAATGGTTCCACCGCATGCGCTGGTGTTGCATGGGCTGCTTGTGAGACGCCAGAAGGCGATCAATGTGCCATTGTGGCAACGATCTCCACTGAACTTGATTACGAAGAAACCTCACTCCTTTTGCGAAGAAACCTCCAACGCCGTCTTGCAAGCAGGGATTTGGAAGTCAAATCTTTTGATGTAGCCGTCGACGAAGTGACTGCTGCAAACGATCATCACGGTGTAGCCATGGCGGCCCTCATTCTACCAAACTCTCTCTCCCTCGGTGCGGGCACTGGCACCGGTAAGGTACGAGGTTTGACCCGTAAGGCCGCAGACCCACCACAAAAGCGAGTCGATGTCAAAGCCCCTGCAGCGCCTGCCCTCCGCCCGGGTTCACGTAAGTCAAATACGGATTTCTCATTGTGAAGAAGTCTTGAAAGACCCTCGACGTAGACCATGACCATGAGCAATGCTGGATACAACGTCATCCGTTGCCCCGCATGTTCGACATGCCATGGTCGTCGGGGTGCCCCATCATCGTGCCCTCACTGCGGTCAACGCTTAACTGAGCATGGGGTGATTGTCAAAACTGTCACTTCTGCAGAAGCGTTGCGCATTGAAGTCGCTCTGCAAAATACTCCGTCTGAACTGAGGGACATGCTGCGAAAGAAAATGATGGACAAAGATCCAATTTCTGATTTCTCTGACGAGGTGCCTTCGAGAACGATGGGGGGCTGGGTGCAGGACTCAAAAGACGATGAAGGCATCATCACCGTTGAAACGCTCCAACACACACTCGACAAAAACCACTCCGATTTGGATGTAAATGACGTTATCGAGCAAGCTGAAGTCCAAGGAATGTTGGTTCGTATCAGCGAAGGGCGGTGGATGCTCCTTGAGTGAACTTCATAGGTAGGACCTCGTGGGACGGAATGCAAGGGCGATTGGGTTAGCTTGGCCTATACTCGGGCGTTTGGGACGCTTGGACCCAGGTTCAAATCCTGGATCGCCCACCAGCAATGGTGTAGATCACTCCGGTAGGATGATTTCATGAACCCACAGAATGTGGTAGCCAAATTGGGTTTTGATGAACGATTGTGGTACACTTTCAGGCTCCATAACCCACACTGCGTCCTCAAAATCTTGGACCATTTGCCCTTCAACAAATTCCCCCAAGTCTCCTTTTTTGCTCGCACTTGAACAGTTTGAGTATTTCTTGGCGAGTTTCTTGAACACCTTGAGCGGCCTTTTTGCTGATTGAACCTGCTCAAGGATCTCACGTGCTTGAGGCTTAGCAGCGACCAAGATGTGACGCACGTGAGCCTTTCTTGGCTTACGTCTCTTGTCGTGCCTTCGCATTGATCCTCAACTCCCGTACCATCGCAGTGGCTGTCCTATCAAAAAAGTGTGCAACCAGCCAAGCAAAAAGCGTCAAGAACACAGGATGCAAGCCGCGTGCGACAATTTCCCGCTCCACGTCGGTGCTGATGAATGGCAACAAACTGATCCAACCAATGACGTAAGCGATGAACGCAAACAAAGTATGTGGGGTCACATTGCGATTGAACAACCAACTGAAGTTTCGTCGATGATGTTCAATGGCCAGCATCATGCCAACAGAAGTGAAGAACTTCAAACGCCGAATACCGGATTGTTCCCGGCCATAGACCGATTGGACTGGGATTTCTTTGATCCTCCAACCTGCCTTAGCCAACTGAACCAACCAGAAGTTGGGGTAGCCATAGCCTTTCCAAGAGCGTTGCCAATCCCATTCTCTTAGCACTTCATAAGAGGTGGCGGTATAGCCGCACTGCGGGTCTTTAATCCGTTGACCAGAGGCAAGTGTTGTGGCTGCACTGAGGATTTTGCTTGCCATTTGACGATGCTTTGGCATAGCCCCCACGCCATCAACATGAGCAAACCGGTTCCCTTTGGCATGGTCGCAATGACCAGAAATCACAGGGGCGATCAATGTGCGAAGATCTTCAGGATTCATTTGCCCATCGCCAGCCATGACGACGCTTACAAATGGTCCCTCAAAGTGCGCCAAGAGGGCCTGGTGGCCTGCATCAATAGCAGCGCCAACACCTTGTCCATCCAAACGAAGTTCAATGAGATTTGAAGCACACTCAGCGGCTTGTATTTCATCCGATGTCCCATCGGTGGAACCATCATTGACGACAACAATACAATCAACATTCTCTGGTATTGTTTCGAGCACGTTACGAATGAAAGGTGCCTCATTTCGTGCGGGAACGACGACTCCGATGAACCACTCGCCCTCCATGTTGGAACCACATGCCTGTTGCACATGAACATGCCCTCGTCCCCCTCCCACATCTCCATGGCAAAACCACTGTGTATGCTACCTCGTATTGAGAGGTTTGATAGGGAGAGCGCATGGGTTGCGGTGTGTGGCTGACATTCCTCTGCGTATTGTTCTGGTCGGAAAAGACATTGATTTACGCGTCGTTTCCCTCATTGTCAGAGCGAGAGAAATAGCGGACGAAGTTGTTTTTTTGGACCTTGGATCAAACGACACCACGGTCGAGCTTGCAGAAGAAGTTGGATGCAAAACATTGCACTTCACCTCAACCTTTGATGCTGTCCATCTTGCAAAATTTTTGCATGAATCTCCACTTGAAGAAGCGAAGACAACCTTGGCGATTCACATCACGACAGCATGGAAATTACAAGATATCTCATTGTCCATCAATCGAGCACGTGAATTGTGGGATTTGCATCTATCGCATCATGCTGAACCGTCCGGTGATGAGAATGAAGAAGCACCCGTGCTTTCTGAACTGGATTTGCGTCACTTAGTGATGACCAAGTCAGGTATGGAGGCGTTGGCTTCACTTTCTATAGATGGGACGACAGAAGACCTTGATGAGCGCCTTAGGGTGAGGGTGGTCCGTGGTTCTGTCAACGTCAATATCAATCAACGTGAATCCTTAGCCACCGCTTCGAGGTTTGCTCAATTGTTTTATTGGATGCTCGAATCAAAACACCCACTGTTGCTCTTTGGCATCCCAGGCGTGGTCCTGTTCATTCTTGGGTACCGACTTTCGGGCAATATCGTCGGGGCGCTCGAAGAAATCAATTCAACATCGATTGGTGTGACCTTGGCCACGATTGCGATGACCCTGATTGGGCTGTTCAGCATCATGGTGGCCCTTATTCTCTACATCATGGGTAAGCAGGTCGAACAGGTACAATCGCAGTATGATTGGCCTTCTCGAACCTAAGCGGCCAAGACTTTGATAGTGGAGTGAAGGACAATGAGCGATATGGCAGAGGCTCGTTTGGTTTGTTTGGATATGGACCGTGTGCTGGTCGACCACCTCTCGACGTGGCAGTTTGTCTATGACGGATTGGGAATTTCCAATGATGAATCATTTGAACTTTACAACCAGGGTTTGCTCGATGAATGGGATTGGATCAAACTTGATATCGCTCTCATCAAAGAGAGCCGAAAGGATGGCCCACCTGTCCTCGATAGTGAACTGCGTGGTCTGATGGAAGGTATGCCTATGATGACGTATTGGAAGGAATTGATTGGCAACCTCCTCGACGAGGGCTTTCACGTCGCGATTGTCAGTGGCGGTCTGCAACAAACCGCTCGAGATATCGCTGCTCAATTCCCTTCTGAGGTCCCATGGAGGCGTCGTTGGGGAGGCATAGATCGGTTCACTGCACATCGCTTTGGCCAAGGCAATGACACCCGCCTTCATGTCTTTACGAATGGATGGCTCTTGGGTTTGCCCACCGGGGATGGCGATCATCATTTAGCCGATTTCGGAAGATACCAAGTTCAAATGGATGGAAAAGGGTCGGTTGTGAAAATGCTCCAACGCAGACTGGGCGTGACCAAAGAAAACACGGCGTCAGTTGGCGACTCTGCCGGTGACATCAGCATGTTTCAGCAGTCAGGGCTTCCAATTTGTTTCAATCCATGGGACGACCGGCCAAAGAAGCACGCCCTCCACATCGTTGAAGAAAAACATCTCAAACATGTTCAAGACATCATTTTCGAGCATTATGGCCTTTCTCCAACAGTTTGAAGAACCTCTGTGATGCTCTTTGGTTCATGTACGGTGATGACGGACTGATGTCGATCTGCCCTAACTGTGGGTTTCTCTTGGGTGTCTTCATTCCAGGAATGCCGTGCCCTGAGTGTGGCGAGCCTTTGCTTTAGAGGCGTTCGAATCTCACACCTTCGCGCTGCATGTACTCCATGATGTGCCTGATCGCTTCAGCAGAAAGCCCCTCTGGAGGATGGATGCCAGGGTGAAGGCCGCAACCTTGTTCCGGTCCTTGATCGATAAACAGCATGGCACAAGCTGCGGTAACAAGGCCGGTCGTCCGAGCCATCGAGCCATCACCATTCATGCCTGCATCGTGAACCACTGTCCGAGTCCGCCGTTCACCTGCGGCGGCAATGACTTCCAACCATGTGAACTCAGGCCGATCCTCATCAAAGGTCCACGCAGCGAGGAGGTCTTCTTCGTTCATGGTTTGCCCCTCAGACAGCCATTTGTCAATGTGACCAGGCCATCGAACGGTGTATTCTTTCATCGTCGAGCATGGGATGGTGTCAAGAACACTGCGAAGTCCATCGGTGAGAAATGCCTCCATGGCGCCATACCCCTCGACTTCGATGAGGTGTCGTTCGTTGAGCGCAGGGACTTCCATGACCACTCCATCGACTTTGATTCGAGCAGGTCGAGTGTATTCTTCGATGACATCAGATGGGGAAAATGGTGCCATGTAGGACCACGAATTGTCCTTTTCAGCGGGATTTCCTCCGACCTTGATCGAGACCGTATCCAAGGTTCCGAATTCGTCATAGGCTTGTTTGACGAGCATGTTTGAAATTCCTGGCGCAATGCCAACGTCCCACAAGAGCACAGAATCATGGGCGGTGGCGAGGTCTTGGTGGCGGTGCGGGTCTTCCGCTGTGAACGCGAGGTCAACAATCTGATGACCCCCGCGAAGCAGTTCTGGACGAACCGCGTCACCAATGCGTCCTGGAAGCATATTGATGACAATCTGGTTCGCCTCAAGGCTTGCGATATGTGCCAAAGCATCACCTTCCAACACCGTTACTTGAGGATGCGAATGGAATGCTTCGGGCACGTGGAGATCGATGACGGTAACGGTATGGTCTGCTTCCAGTAATCTTTCGATGACAAACCGACCAACCAGACCACTGCCTAGAGCAACAGCATGACCCATGAACTCGCCTCAGGGTGTTACTCGTCGTGAATCACGAGGGAATGGAATCACTTCTCGGATATGGTCTGCTCCAGTCAACCATGAACAGACACGGTCGACGCCGAGGCCAAAGCCTCCGTGTGGTACGCCGCCGTATGAACGTGTGTCAATGTAGAATTGATAGGGTTCGTGAGGGGTGCCTTCTTCATCCAATCGCTTGAGAATTTCTTCTTCTGACCATGTACGCTCACCACCGCCGATGATTTCACCGTAGCCTTCAGGGGCCAACAAGTCATGGCAAAGCACGTACTTTTCATCTTCCGGATCAACCCTGTGGTAGAATGGTTTGGCAATCTTTGGATAGTGGGTGAGGAAATGAGGCACATCGAAATCTTGAGTCAGAATCTTTTCTTTGGAATAGTCCAAATCTTGCCCCCATTCGACATCAACGCCCATGCCTTGTAGGGTTTCCACAGCCTCGTCATAGCGCATGCGTGGGTATGGGCTGTCTGCGTATCTGGCCACCAAGTCAAGGTCCCGGCCAAGCGATTCAAGTTCAGGTGTCTGATCCTCGAGCAGGGTTGAAGCAATCTTGCGCACAACGCCTTCACCGTGGCTCATGATTTCTTCATTGCTGGCCCAAGCTACTTCCATTTCAGCATGCCAAAACTCGGTCAAGTGTCGGCGTGTGCGTGATTTTTCCGCACGGAACGAAGGTGCGATGGTGTACAATCGTTCCAAAGCTGGCATGGCTGCTTCGGCATAGAGTTGCCAAGATTGGGTGAGGTACGCAGTGCGTCCAAAATAAGGTACTTCGAACAACGTCGAGCCTCCCTCAACAGCGCCTGCAACAAAGTTAGGTGCTTGATACTCAACGAAATCCAAATCACGGAAGTAGCCATGAATGGCTCCAAACACGCTGCTACGCAACTTGAGCATGGTCGTCATGCGAGAGGTGCGGAGGTAGAGGTGTCGGTTGTCGAGCAAGAATTCAGTCTCTCCACCATCGGCTGCAGCCATGGCGGATTCAGTGATCGGGAACGGTCGCTCAGGATTCACTGATCCAATAATTTCCACTGAGGAAACAACGAGTTCATGACCCCCTTCAGAACGTTCGTCAACGTTGACTGTGCCGGTGATGATGATGCTTGATTCAATCAAGGCAGATTTCACGGCTTCAAAGGCTTCATCACCCAATGCGTCACGCTTGGCTACGCATTGAATGGTGCCGGTTGAATCACGCAGAACGATGAACCGAATTTTATTCGAACCACGGGTTCGCTTGACCCAACCCTTCAATTCCACGACCTGGTTGTCGTAGTTTCCAGATTGCACATCACCAATCCAAACTGTCTTCACCATCTTCGCACCTGTTCTTGGGTAAGCCATTGTCTAATTCAATGTCACCCTCCAACCGCCAACACAAACAGGTGGTCAAACACAGGCATTGATTGCTCAATATGGGACAAGCCTCAAACCACTGCAGGTTCAAGTCACGCCGTGGCAAAGGTTGCAGTTTACGCCATCGGGGGTAATGCTCTCTCTTCACCGACTGGTGATGATGAGGGTCAAAGTGAGCAGGTACTTGCTCACGTCATGTCGGACGTGGTTGACCTTTTGGAAGCCGGCTGGGGTGTTGTGCTTACACACGGAAATGGACCTCAAGTTGGTCATTTGATGGCGCTTGATCAGCACCTCACCCAACCCATGGATGCTTGGGTTGCAGCAACACAGGGCATGATCGGTCACGGCTTGGCGCTCAATCTTGATTCGATTCTTTCCAAACGTCAACGCCCGGAGCGAACCGCAACCATCGTCACTCGAGTTCTCGTCGATCGAAGGGATCCAGGATTCAAGCGGCCAACAAAACCAGTAGGTCCGGTGCTTTCATCAAAAACGGTGATGGAAGCCGATTGGGATATCGCTGAGACAAAAGTGGGTCCGAGGCGAGTCGTGGCCAGCCCCCTTCCTGTCGAGATCATTGATCTGCCAGTCATCCAGAAACTCGTTGACCTTCACGCCGTGGTGATTTGCGGTGGTGGCGGGGGGATTCCTGTGGTTCGTAAGGATCAACATTTCATCGGCGTTCCAGCCGTCATCGACAAGGATCGTGTCTCGGCTTTGCTGGCAATTAAATTGCAAGCAGACGCCCTCATTATTTCAACAGCTATCGACGCTGTGCGAACTGGTTTTGGCACCGATAAGGAGCAAGTTCACCGAGTGCTCAACCTCGATGAATGCGAACTTCATCTTCAAGCGGGGGAATTCCCAGCAGGTTCCATGGGGCCAAAGATTGGCAGCCTTATGGAAGCAGCCCTTCATCAGCCCGGGCTACAAGCCATTTTGTGCCAACCCGGTGATGCTATTGATGCATTGAGGGGAAATGCTGGAACGACGATAGTTGTGTAATGATGGATTGACCGCATGTTCATGTACTAGGGCGACTTGGGAAAATCGATGACCAATAAGAGCATCCTCCCAGAAATCGAAGCCTCTGCACACTGTGACGGACCATGTGGTGTCTATGACCCAGCAAGCGCCCGAATTGCCGGTGAAGCAGTTCAATCCATGACCAAGAAAATGCTAGCGCTTGAATACCCAAAGGTGTTCAGTTCTGAATCGATGGCATCCTACCTCAACACCATGAGCCGATACGCTGCAATCAAAGACGAAGAAGCACAGAAATGTAAGCATGAATTGCTTGTTCTCTGGACTGATTTCTTCAAGCCTCAACACCTCGACGCACACCCTGAACTTCACACCACCTTTTGGCAAGCAGCAAAACTTTGCAGCGCTTGCAAGGTTGAGGTTTCTGCAACCCACGCTCAAGAACTCATGGACGCCATCGAGGCAATCCATCACATGTTCTGGGAAATCAAGGGCCGAGATGTCCCTTGGATCCGAGCAAGCTGAGGGTCACACATGCAGCGATTCATCGCTGTTGTATCTGGCGACAGCATGTGGCCAACATACACCGATGGTCAACGGCTTGAATGCACTTCTGATCTTCAACAGTTGGTCGTTGGTTCGGTGGTTGTGTTCATTCACCCACTCCGCTCTCACCTTCGAGCGATAAAACGAATCAAAGATATCGATGAGAAGTCCTTGTTTGTTGAGGGCGATCATCCAGACCCTCTTGCCTCTGAAGATTCTCACAATTTTGGCCGAATTCCTCGATCAAATGTGGTTGGCATTGTGCTCGATATCGAATCTGAATGAGCCAAGAGTGGCGGGCCTGACGGGGTTCGAACCCGCGACCGATGGATTAAGAGTCCATCGCTCTACCTGACTAAGCTACAGGCCCACCCCGCCGTCCTTCCGCCCGTATTTAATCATTGACGGACAACGGAGAGATGCCGTTCAGTTCAATCGGCCGTTTGGATTGATGATGGTTTCAACCCCATCCGCACCTGCAAGAACGACTGCATCGCACATGCCATTGAATAAACCGACTTGCACCACGCCTGCGATATGGAGGATTGACGCTTCAAGGGCGACTGGATCTTTGATTGTAGGCCCCATGTGGGCGTCAGCAATCATGTTTCCATTGTCGGTGACCACGGGGTTATCGCCTGCCATTCGACAGTTGACTCGACAATCAAGTAAACGTCCAAGGGCTCGTATTGTCGCCTGATGTTCAAACGGTGTGACTTCAATTGGAAGTGGAAAGGCCCCGAGATGAGCCACTCGCTTTCGATCATCTGCGACCACCACCATGGCTGCTGATTCTTGGGCGACGACCTTTTCTCGCAGGAGCGCAGCCCCGCCTCCTTTGATCAGTTGGAAGTTTGGGTCGTATTCATCTGCGCCGTCGATGACGATATCGAGCCCATCAATTGCTGAAAGTTCAACGAGTGGAATGCCGACCTCGATAGCCAGTTTTTCTGTGGCAAGGGAGGTTGGCACGCCCACAATTTCCAACCCTTCCTCCGCCATTCTTCGGCCGAGTTCAATGACGGTGTGTTTGACGGTTGAGCCTGTGCCAAGTCCGACTTTCATTCCAGTTTTGACAAAGGAGCAGGCGGCGATACCAGCCTCTTTTTTCAACGCTTCAACATCGCTCATGAACCATCTTCGGGCGAGGGGAGTCAATGAGGCTTTGCTCATTTTTCGACTTGCTTTTCATTCAACCATCCCGTAGGGATGGACAAGAAGTGGAGGCCGAAGTCTTTTCACCTGCCGAGGTGCGTGGAAGCGAACATGGGGACCTCGGGTCGGGCCAGTTTCACTGCTGTCGCCGTGGTTTTTTTGTTCATGTGTTCGACCCTCTTGCAGGGGTATACGGCTGAAATTCAGCCATCTTTTGGCGAGCAGCAATCCATTCACAACGCAGTGACATTAGGTCAAGCTGAAAGCATCACAGTCGGCTCCTTCCCCGATGGTGCCAGCACTAAAATCGAACTTGAGATCCCTGATGGAGAAGCCATTCAAGGGCTTGATGTTGAACTTGAGCCTGCTCGCCTTCAATCCTCCATGGCTCACGCTTGGACCGATGCGGCTGATTTTTCAACCGGTTCAGTCTATGACGGAATGGACGTCAACGGTTCTTCATTGTCGATCCTTCCTCAAGGTTGGGAATGGGACTTCGAAAGCGCAAATCATGGATGGACGCTCGGTAGCCCTGCGTGGTTGTGGGGTTATGATACCGTTCTTGGCCCAACAGCAGGCGTCAGCAGTGGAACAAAAGCCATCTACACCTACAACGGCAATTATCCAAACGGGATTGGTTCAACCATCTGGGCCACCTCTCCTGTCATGGACTGCTCATCTTGCTCAGGTGCGTGGGAACTTTCCTTCATGAAGCGACTTAGCATTGAAAGCGCAACATGGGACCATGCTTATGTCGCTGTCAAAGGCACGAATGGTGCCTGGACAAACGTGTATTCTTCGGGGTATACCCAAGACAGTTCATTTTCGCTACAAACCATCAATATCAACAATTACGTTCTCAACAATCCTGCCTTCCAAGTTCGATTTGGCATAGGTACGACCGACAGTTCGGTCAATTATGATGGTTGGAATGTCGACGACGTTTCGGTCTTGCCAACCAATTCCGGTATCTCTTCGGGTGAAGGAAATTGGACCTCACCAGCCTTTGGACCAAGTCAATTTGGGCAGGGTGAATCAAAGGCCTTTGGCTTGCTTCACATGGATGCTTCCATTCCAGGGGATGCTGTCTTTGAATGGCGCTTGTTAGATGCGGTCACAAATCAACCTGTTCTGGGCTTTGAGCACATGACTGATGTCACTGTCGACCTTGGTATGGTCGACTGGAGAGTCCATCCTCTTGTCCGCATCGACTTGCACCTCGCCTCGGGATCGAGTGGCTTGCCTTCGGTGCATGGATTCCATTTTGATGGGGCCTTGTATCATGAATTCAATCTCGATCCCACTCCACAAGGATGGCTTCTTCAAAATGTCATTTGGAGGGACGGTGAACTTGCTGGTTCAGGTACTGCTTCCTCCCCGGAATACAATCTACGCAGTGGTTTTGCTGGTATGATTTCAAACAGCGACCTCACAGGGCCAGGCACGTTACAAGCCTCGATTGATGGTGGCTTAACATGGGTCGATCTTGACACAGGTGTCTATGAGTGGTTTGACGCACCAGTATTCACTGCTCAGTTTCGTGTGATTTCCTCTGGTGGCACATGGGGCTTGGAAACATTGGATGTTGAATTGATTCGCACAAGTGTTGTCGATGGTCTTCGTTTCGACGTTGGCCTTGATGGTGTGAGCGATTGGTCGATGAACCTCCCTGAAGTTGGCCGTTTGGGTATTCAAGACCGTTTTGTCAACGGTGATTTTTGGCAATCAAGGGTGTCCAGCACGAGTGCTCCAGCCCATTACGATGTGGCATTACCCGTCGATGGTGTTGAAGCGTTCGAATTTGCCTTTGCATCGCCCTCCACACCCTGTGCAAATCCAACCGTTCGCTTGAGCATCGCAGGCCAAGACATTGTAACAAAGTCATTGTCCACAGTCCAAGATCTCTCGCTTGTGACCTTGACTGATGGGGAATTGAACACGCTCAATTCTGCCCTCTCGCAAGCAACCCCTGCGCCTGGCGTGAAAGGGCTGCCAATGGTTCCTGTGCAATTGTCTATAGGTTCTACAACCTCGACCAACACCATCCTTGCAGGTGGGGTTTTCGCACCGTATGATGGAGCTATAGCAATCGATTTCACCGCAAGCGATGCTTTAGTTGTCGCCCTGAACAGTGAACTCCAAACGGCGACAGCGGTTGGCGGATTCAAGACCATCACGCTCCCAGTTCGAATGAGTTCGACCGGTGCGATTCATCTGACGATTGATCAAATCGACACACAAGCATCGATCGAACCTCGATCCATTGATGTCAGCAATGTGACGGACACCTTCACCCCTTCAGAAGAGTGGATTGAAGTAAGCAGCACCTTCGACTTCTCTCCGCTTGGCGTCAACGATGCTGAAGCCTATGTCAAATCGAATGGATGGTCGGTTGTCTTACAACTGCAGGGTGCGGTTCGCTCCTCACAAACCACATGTCCATTTATTGCTCTTCCAGCGACTGGAAGCCTTGGTTGTTCAACTCAAGGCACGCCGATGATTTGGACCTCGAATGGAGCCGAGGGTTCGAAAACAATGGTGGGGAGTGGGTCGTTCCTCCAAATTGATCATCGATTCAAGTTCACAGAACAATGGGACGATGAGGCATCGCTCACCGTGTCGGTGAACCTCATCTCGCCAACTGGGCCCATGCTTCCAGTCAGCGTGAACTACGGTCTTGGAGATTCACTTGGGGTCGAGAATGATGTCGAACTTCAAACATGGCGCTCTGTGAACACCGAGGGCGTTTATTCTGAACTTTCTAACCCATACTTGCACCCGGGCGAGGTTGTGACCATTGAAGCAGTCATTGGATTTGAGGGGATTGAAGACAGCCCATCGCCACGTACTGGAAGCGTCGACGTGTGCTTTATTGTCAATAATGTGCAGAATCAATGTACGGCCGTGCTCCAAGATGGAGTTGCTACCTTCCCATGGTCTGTTCCAGTCAACCAACAGAGCGTGAACCTCGAGATTGAATTGACGCCTCTTCAAGGCCAGTCGGTAAGTTATGCTGTCGACAATAATGTCGAATTCAACTTCGATACTGTAGCACCAGAGTTATTGCAAATGAATGTCAATCAATTCGATCATATCGATGCCTCCCCTTCGTCCTCAATCGATTTCATCATTGCTGATCGTCCTGTTTTACCCTCTCATGCCTATGTCCACCTATGGCGTTCGTGGATTGATGATTTCAATATGAATGGCTTCATGGATTCCAACGAGGTTTCGATTCAGCAACTCGATCTTCCAAATAACCGCACCAACACCCAAGGAAGGTATGTCTATGCCTTCGATTCTTCATCCTACCAAACAGGCTCCATGATCCGAGGTTGGCTCGATGTGGCCGATTCAGCGGGGAACCCAATGCTTGCTTCTGGAAGCTTTGATGCACCACTTTTCAACATCCAAATCAACAACGATGGTGCACCACAATTGGGTGCGACCCCAGCCTCTTGGGGCACAGGGGGAGACATTTGGCTTCATCCTGGCGAAACCAACTCCTTGACGGTACCTGTGTGGGACCTCAATGGTATCACAGATCTCGAAACGATTGAAATCGATTTGGCAAGCAATCATCTCACTCCAGTGACGATTCTATG
>Ga0115012_10000557_pt1 | contig 21242 bp, 26 predicted proteins | sample TroAtlMetagenome_FD_88706 | JGI IMG/M metagenome (GOLD analysis project Ga0115012, IMG submission 88706) | Marine eukaryotic phytoplankton communities from Atlantic Ocean - Tropical Atlantic ANT10 Metagenome | ecosystem: Environmental > Aquatic > Marine > Oceanic | place: Tropical Atlantic...
AATTTATATATATTTGTATTTTGTAAATGATCGAAAAAATATCTAAAAAAAATTGCTTAGTTTTTATAATTTATGAAATTGTAAAAAAATATTAATTTGAAGAAAAAAATTAATCTTAAATTTCACGTTTAAGATATATATCTAATAATTAGTTGACTACTATCTCTCATTTTTAATAATTTCTTCTAGAAGAGCTTTCTGGGCCCTATTTTGAATTTTTTGCATAAATCGAACAATTTTTTTAATTTTTTATATTAATATTGAATAAATTTACTCAATTATCGGATTTTTTATGATTTACAGATTTTTAATGTTACTCACCCTACTCTCCTCTAATTATTTAATTGGAGATTTAATGAAACCAACTTCTTTATCGAAAGATTTATATTCAAATACTATTCTTAATGGTAATTATCTAGATACTATCAGCCATCCTGACAATTTTCTTGATTTTGATTATGGTACTAGAGTAGCTAGCCCTTATCAGATTGAAAACGCTATAAGAGCTTATGCACAACAATCTGACAGGCTAAAAGTAATTGAATATGGCAAAACACATGAAGGTCGTACATTGTTTGCATTGTATATATCCTCACCTGAAAACCTAACTAATTTAGATAATATCCAAAAATCTATTGCTAAACTCTCAGATGCCAGATCTACTTCTGATCGTGAAGCTAAATCTTTAATCGAATCGTTACCAGCAACTGCTTGGATGGCCTATTCTATCCATGGTAACGAGACATCTGGTGCAGATGCAGCATTAGGTATTATTTATCACCTAATAGCAAGTAAAGATAATTCTGTTACTAACATGCTAGATAATATGATAGTAATTGTTGACCCTATGATGAATCCAGATGGTAGAGATAGGTTCGTAAAATCCCTTGAACAATATCGAGGAACAGCACCAAATTATGATGATCAATCTCTTTTACATTCAGGCGACTGGCCTTACGCAAGAACAAATCATTATTACTTCGATCTGAATAGAGATTGGTTTTATCTTACTCAACCTGAAACTCAAGGAAGAGTCCCTTTAATCAATAAATGGCGTCCACAAATTCTAGTCGATGGTCATGAGATGGGTGCCCAAGATACCTTTATGACTGGGCCTCCAAGAGAACCAATAAATACAAATATAGACAGAGATTTAATTAAATGGGGTAATGTTTTTGCTGATGATCAAGCAAAAGCTTTTGATGATAATAATTGGCGATTTTATACTGGTGAATGGCATGAAGACCTCTATCCTGGCTACTCTTTTTATATTCAATTTAGAGGAAGTTTAGGGATCTTATATGAGCAATCTAGAATGTCTGAAGATGGTGTAAGAAGACCTGAGGGAACGATTCAATCATATAAAGAATCAGTCCATCACCAGTTTGTTAGTACCTTAGCTAACCTTAAAACTCTTGAAAAACATACAAAGGCTATGTATCAAGATTTCTGGGATGGAAGAAAATATAATGTCTCTAAAAATAGTGAATTTGCTAATCAAACCTTTGTTGTATTGCCTACAGAAAATATAGGAAGACTTAATACTTTTGCTAAGAAACTCCAAGCTCAAGATATTGAAATTTATTTAAATACCAAACCTATTCAGACTAAATCTGCTTTAAAACAAACTGGTGATTCTCAAGAGAATTATGTAATACCAGCTGGTAGCATGATTATTCCAAATCTTCAGCCAGAAGCACCTTTAATAGCAGCAATACTTGAATTTGATGCTGAAATAATTGAGTCAGTCCTGGAAGAAGAAAGAAGACAAACTTTAAAGAATGGCTCTTCAATAATGTATGACACAACAGCTTTTAACTTAACCATGATGTACGGCCTAGAAGCAGTTACTGTTCAAGAGAATATACAAGGAAATCTGTCGAAATGGGAACCATCAAAAATAGACAATACTATCAATAAAGATGCTCTTATGTGGGCTGTAAATGGGATAGATGATCGCTCGGTAGCCTTCGCTGCAAGACTTATGGAGCTTGGTATTGAGGTTAGAATTATAGACAAAGAATCTATTCTTTCAGACCAAAACCTTCCACGAGGCAGCGTAGTTGTTATTGAAATGGATAATCCAAATTTTGAAAATTTAAGCTCTGTTGTTGGGTCTGTGGCTAGTGATTTAAGCATTTCAGTTGTATCAATAGATTCAGGTTTTGGACCTGAGGAACTTCCAGATTGGGGTGGTAGACATTTCAGGCTTTTAGAACGACCACAAATTGCATTAATGGCACAGCAAAACTTCAGCTCATATGATGTGGGTGTAAGTTGGTGGTCTTTAGATCACCACCTGGGCATTAGACATAGCATGGTAAATGGCTCATCTGTTAGTTATGGTGATTTAACCCGTTACAACACAATTATTATGCCAAGTGGCTATCAAGGGCTATCAAACTCTGAAATGAGCAGCATAAGAGATTGGGTCAAACAAGGTGGTACCTTAATTGCTCACAATGGAAGTTCAAGAAGTCTTGCATCTGAAAATGGAATTGGTTCAGTTAGACAAATTTCAAGCACATTCGATAAAAGTGAAGCCTATAACATGGATCTACAGCGTGAATTTGGAGCATTGAGCGTAGAAATTGATATGCAAAAGGTTAACGAAAATAAGGTAGATTTTGAAGTTGAATACCCTTGGGAAGTTAGTAAAAACAAATTCAATAAAGCGCAATTAGAAATGAGGGATAAGTGGCAGTCTTTGTTTATGCCATCTGGTGCTATTGTTGCAGGAAGAATTGATAATGAGCATTGGTTAACGTTTGGAACAATAGATACCCTCCCCGTTCTTTATGGCAATAACCCTGTTCTTATGACTAGCAATAACTCTGAAGCAGCTGTTCGAGTGGGACAGATAATTGAAAACAAAGAAGCTACAACCTATAGAACAATTAACTGGTCTGATATGCCGCCTAATACAGATCTCAATGTAAAAATGAGTGGCTTAGTTTGGCCTGAAGCTTCACAAAGAATTGCAAACTCAGCCTACCTTACACGAGAAAGGGTTGGTAGAGGCCAGGTAATTTTATTTTCAGGAGAGCCAAACTTTAGAGGTGCAGCACTAGGAACAAGCAGACTATGGTTAAATGCAGTAGTTTATGGGGCTGGATTAGGCACCTCACCTAGAATAGATCCATAATTTTAGAATGAGATCCAAATCAGTCTTTTTTTTATTACTATCCTCTTTTCTATGCGGATCAGAATCATTCAAGACTCTCTCAATCACCGAGTTTCAAGAAAACCTATCTGATAGCAAAAATAAAAAAGTTTTTCTAAAAGACTACTCTGATTGGGTAAAAAACTCAGATAAAGATGTTAATTCTATAATTTCTCTTTATGAAACTAATCAGCTTTACAGATCATACGTGTATGGCAGGAATAAAGATTGGCAAGGTGTACCTATACTCCTTAAAGATAATATAGATGCAAAGGGGCTTGCTAATACTGCAGGATCAATCTCTTTAACCGATAATTTTCCACGAAGTGATGCTCATTTAGTCAAGAATCTAAAAAAAGCTGGTTTTCTTATTTTTGGAAAAGCAAATTTATCAGAATGGGCTAATTTTAGGGGAGAAAAATCTGTAAGTGGGTGGTCAAGCTATGGAGGACAAACAAGAAATCCATACAACTATGACTACAGTCCTTGCGGCTCAAGCTCAGGTAGTGCAGCAGCAGTTGCTCTTGGTCTTGTTCCTGTATCGATAGGCACTGAAACAAATGGCTCTATAACCTGCCCTGCTTCAATGAACGGTGTTGTAGGAATAAAACCTACAGTTGGGCTTGTTAGCAGACATGGAATAATTCCTATTTCTTCTACCCAGGACACTGCTGGACCTCTAGCAAGAAGCGTTTTAGATGCTGCAATAGTACTTCAAGCTATTTCAGGAAAAGACCCTAAAGATGTATATACGCATTCAATACCAAGCAATTACGATTTTGACGCACTGACAGAATTAAACAGAGATTACTTAAATGGAAAAAGAATAGGTTTGATAATGCCAGATCTTAATGCTCCAAATGAGGCATTAAGATTAATTGAAAAGGTTAAAAAACAGCTAAAATCAATTGGTGCTGAAGTAATAGAAGTTAGATTTTATGGCATGCCTGAAAATTTTTGGTCTGCTGCTTTATTTGTTCTTCAGCATGAATTCTATATAGGTCTTAATAGTTATCTAAAAAAATCTAAATCAAGAATGCAGGATATGGAATCAGTTATAGATTTTAATAAATTAAATTCTAAACAAGTTATGAGCTTCTATGGGCAAGAATATTTCATCAAAAGCGTAGAGTCTGCGCCAGGAAGAACTATTGGAAGAATCAGAACTGAAAACATCTATCAAGAGTCATTAAAAACGCTTGAATATGCTAAGAAAGCTATAGACGATACATTAGCTGATAATAAACTGGATGCTCTTGTAGGTTTGACTAGAAATACTGCATGGAAAATTAATTATCAGACTGGAGATACTTTTGAAAATGGTTGGGGAAATGGAGCCCTGTCAGCTATATCTGGCTATCCTCATATCACAATACCTCTAGATTTTTCAGATAGCCTCCCTACCGGGGTCTCTTTTATGGGTTCAGCATGGGATGAAGTTAAGCTGCTTAATATGGCTTATTCTTTTGAACAAAATAACAAGTTTTTTCCTAAACCAATTCAAGACAAGAATTGAGTCTTAATTTGATAACATCAAGACTTAAATTGTTTGGTAAATTTATAGATTTTTTAATATCAATCAATTTCTCTAGATGTATCAATGACTGTTTACTATTTGAAACAACCCTACTCTTCTCAAGAAATATAAGATAATCGGTGAAGGCTGAAATTTCACCTTTATCTTTTGACTGAATGTTTTTATTTTTAAGGTACGAATCATATTTTTCCATTTTTGTTGATATTTCATCTATTGATCTATCAAATTCATTTGGATTTTCTGATAAAAAATTAAGTGCATCTTCTGAGAGGTTGAATGATTTAGATGAAAGATATTCTTTTACTTCAGATGCTGAAGGTCTTGGTACTCTGGTGATGTGAAATCTACTTTTTATAGTCGATGGAATTTGTGAAAGATTATTAGTAGAAATAAATATATATGTGTCCTTACCAGTATCCTCTGCAACTTTGAGCAATGAATTATAACCATCAATTCTTATATCTTCCCCACCCTGAATAAAAAGCAACCTTCTGTTTGAAGTGCTTAAGGTAAGAAAATCTCTTGGTTCTCTAAGTTCAGAAATTGGTATGATGCTTTTTTCTGGATCTCTTTTTAGAAAATAGAAGTTAGGTGAAGCTATGTTTTCTAACTTACTGTCTGAGTAATCTCTACTGTCTGTTTCAGAGATTAATTTCTTAACCAAACTTCTTGAAATGTCATTTATATTCAGGCCATCAGGCCCACATAAAATTGTTTTAGGCTGAATACTGCCTATGCCATCTAAAAATTTTTTATCCCAAGGAAGCATTTAGTTTTTCAGTAGTTTTAGTGGCAATCTCATCTTTTAATTCGTTAATGCTTTTGTTTGCATCGAGGCTTATTACTCTTTCTGGGTTCTCTGCTGCTATCTGCAAGTATCCTTGTCTTACCCTGTCAAAAAACTCAACTGACTCACTTTCCATCCTATCCATCTCTCTATCAGATATCCTTTCCCTCGACATTTCAGCTGAAATATCCATATAAAATGTTAAATCTGGAGTTAGCAAATTAGAGCTATTGTGTATTAGATCTATAAAGTCTTTCTCTAGGCCTTTACCAAAACATTGATAGGCTACAGTAGCATCAGAGTACCTATCAGCAATAACAATATATCCTTGATTAATTTTTTCCCTTAAGAAGTTTTGGTCAAGATGTTTTCTTGAAGCATAAAGTAAAAAAGCTTCTGTAATTGGATCAACTTTTTCTGAAGTATCTTGTAGAAAAATATCTCTTATCTTCTCACCCATAAGAGTGCCGCCTGGCTCTCTGAGTTTTGCAACTTTATAACCTAGCTCTTTAAGATGGGATTCTAATAAGTCAATTTGAGTAGACTTTCCTGATCCTTCAATACCTTCAAATGAAATAAACACGATATATATTATTTACTGTAAATATACTTTTTTACAGCTTTATTATGTTCCTGATATGTTTTTGAAAAAACATGAGATCCATCACCTCTAGCTACAAAATAGAAATAATCACCAGGAGACGACATTATTGCTGCATCGATAGCACCTTTAGATGGGTAGCAAATTGGTCCAGGTGGAAGACCTTTCACCTGATAAGTGTTGTATAAGTTTTTATCGTCTAGAACTGCTCTGCCAATTTTTTTCCCATAATCCTGATAATAGCCATATGAAGAAGTTGGATCGGCCTGTAATTTCATATTTATATTTAGTCTAGCTAGAAATACTGATGCAATTGTTGTTTGCTCAGATGGCAAAACTGCTTCTCTCTCAATGATTGAAGCAAGAATCAGAGCTTCTTTGGGTGAATTTAAAGGATTATCTTTTGGCTTGCTTTCCCATGCTTTTATTAAATATTCATCTAGATAGGCTTTTGAATTTGCCAAAACTTCAATGAGATCTTGCTCGTCACTAAAAAAATATGTGTCAGGCATAATAAGACCCTCACGAGAGAATATGTCACTCACTTCTTTGGGAATGTTTATTTGTAAGTTTTGGTTATTAATTAACTCTTCTAAGTTATCTAAGCTTTTCTTTGCAACTGTACCTTCAATAACTGCAAGCTTAAATAACTGAACATCACCCTCCTCAAAGCGCTTAATTAGCTCTGAGATGCTTGAATTAGACGGTATGTTATAACGACCTGCTTTTATAACAGGATGGTCTTTAAATATGTATTTGAACCTCACCCACCATGTACTATAAAGACCATACTCTGCCTCGATATCAGAAAGTATTCCATATAGGCTATCGCCCTTCTCAACTATGAAGGTTTGGTTATGGTCTTGGACAGGGATTTTTTGCTCAAGCGCAAACTGAAGCTTTAAAGATATAAATAAAAACCCAAGAACTAGGAAAAAAAGTAGTGATTTCTTAGCTATTGTTTTGGATCCAATCGACGGCACTCTTAATTGTTGTAATATTTTCAGCTTCGTCATCTGGAATTTCAAGACCGAATTCCTCTTCAAATGCCATTACTAATTCAACAGTATCCAGTGAATCTGCTCCTAAATCTTCTACAAAAGAAGAATCTGGTGTGACATCATCTTTATTTACAGTCAGCTGATTGCAAACTATTTCTACAACTTTATCTAGAACTTCGCTCATTATTACTCCTCAGTAAATTCGTAAAGCATACATTACTTCATAAATAGCCCGCCATCAACTACTAAAGTTTGGCCGGTTATATAATTTGATTCCTCAGATGATAAAAAGTTCACTAGAGAAGCAACATCTTCAACCTTCCCTGCTCTTTTTAGGGGAATCTTGTCTATTATTTCTTGGTCTAAAACACCCTCTGTCATGTCAGTTTCAATAAAGCCTGGAGCAATTGAATTTACTGTAATGTTTCTCGATCCCAATTCTTTAGCGAGAGACCTAGTAAACGCGTCCACACCAGCTTTTGATGCTGAATAGTTAGTTTGGCCTGGATTTCCCATTGAACCTGAGATTGAACTTATATTTATGATTCTTCCCCATCTTCTTTTAAGCATACCTTTAACTACTAACTTGGTAATCTTGAATACTCCATTTAAATTTGTATTTATTACTTCATTCCAATCATCCTCAGACATTCTTAAAAAAAGATTATCTTTGGTTATGCCTGCATTATTAATCAAAATATTTGGTTCGAATTTCTCAACAGATATACGAAAAGCCTCTACCGAAGCATCATCAGAAATATCGAGATTAGCAACAGAAAGATTTTCATGAGAAAAATCAAAATTTGAGGCATCTCGGCAAGTGGCAAGAACTTCATAACCACACTCTAGTAAGCTTAGAACTATGCCTTTTCCTATTCCCCTGTTACCGCCTGTAACAATTACTTTTTTATTTGCCATATTTATCAAGTAGTTCTTTAAATGTATCAATATTATCAAGAGATGAAAATGTTCCTTTAATCCTGTTTTGCTTTGCCAAACTTGAAAGAACTTTATTAGGGCCAAATTCAATATGTTCTTCAAGACCATATTTCTTCAATCTATTCATTGATGATACCCACTGAACAGGGTTGGATATCTGTTCAGCAAGATTATTGCAAATCTCTTTAGTTGTTAATGGAATCTTTGCATGTAGGTTTTGTATTACCGGAAAGCTTGGTTTTGCGAGATTGAGTTCGTCTAAAACAAGTTTTAGTTTTGTGGTAGCAATATTCATTAAACTTGAATGAGATGGCACTGATACTGCTAAATCAATAACTCTTTTAGCGCCTTTATCAGCTAGCTCATTTTTTACTGCTTCAATCTCATCTGTATTACCTGCAATAACCGTTTGTAATGGAGAATTCAAATTCACAGCCTCTAAAAATTTAGCTTTTTTATCGGCTAATATTTTTTTTATACTTTCACTGTCCAGACCAAGTACAGCTGACATCTTTGTCTTAGTATCTCCTTTGCTTTCTATCATGAAAGTTGCTCGAAATTTTATAAACCTCAATGCATCTTTTACACTGAAACCACCAGCACATAAAAATGCAGATACCTCTCCAAGACTATGCCCCGCAGCCACTTTTGGCATTGGACAATTATGCTTTTTCCATACCTGAAAAAGCGAATAACTCATCAACATCAATAATGGTTGTGTGTAGTAGGTATCATTTAGCCTGGGGTCATCGGCTAATATTATGCTTCTAAGATCTTCTTTATAGAATTCTTCACCAATAGCTAGAGTTTCTTGAAATTCAGGGAATTCTTGAAAATGCTCTTTGAACATTCCTGAATATTGAGCTCCCTGTCCCGGGAATAAGAATGAGAAAGCCATTAAAATCTACTGTTGAATTTCTTCTTCAGATTCTTTTGATTTCTTCTTGAGATCTTTGACTAGCCTGCCTTTATAGAAACCATCTGCAGACATGTTATGTCTTAAATGTCTCTCACCTGAAACAGGGTCAGTAGCCAATGAATTGCTTGATAATGAGTCATGTGAACGTCTCATTCCAATTCTGCTTCTTGTTTTTTTACTTTTTTGTACAGCCATGAAGCATGCATTTTAAATCTTTTAATACTTATTGTGAAGCATAATAATCAATTGAAATTATTTGTTAGAATAAGAGCATGTTAATCACAACCTCAGAGCATATTCCTGGAAAGAACATTATTGGCACTATAGGTTATGTTAAGGGCAGTTCTGCAAGGGCTAGACATGCGGTAGCAGATGTATTTGCTAGCCTAAAGAATATTGTTGGTGGCGAGGTAGAAGAATATTCAAGACTACTTCAGCAAACGAGAGATCAAGCAGCAGAAAGAATGATGGCAGATGCAGAAAAAAAAGGGGCAAATGCGATAATTTGTTTTCGTATACAAAGCAGCACTATTGCACAGGGTGCATCTGAAGTGGTTGCTTATGGTACAGCTGTAACTATTGAAGACTAATAGGTATCTTCTTCTTCAAGGGGATTAGCTCCAAATCTGTTATCCTCATAACCGCCCTTTCTTAAAAAAGCTAAGCAATATAGAAGAGTAACAAGATTTCCTGCTGCATCAAGTCTGATAGCTGCAGGCTCAACTGAAGGAAAAATTGCCATCCATATGCTCATAATACTTGCAATGAAATACGGAATTGCCCAATAGTAACTTGCATCCAAGTCCTGAAGTCTTCTGATTGTTACTGCTAATGAAGGTAAGAAAAAGGCTAAAGATAAAATAACGGCAGACAATCTAGTGCCTATGCCAAAACTTGAATCTAAAAGAAATTCTGTTGCTTGGCCTTCGTTTAACGTTGCAACATATTCCCAATCAACGCTTCCAAAAGTAGTAAAAGCTACTAGTGCACTTACCACGATCGATACAATTATGGTAAATAATAAAAAATACCACCATTCTGCTCTGCTTGCTCTTCCGCTAAACGTAGAATATTTCTCTATTAATGCTGACTTTACTGCTTGACTAAAATTCATTTTTCTCCCTTATATAGACATCATATCTTATTGATGAACCCTTAAATGATATAGCAGAGCTATCTTTTATACTAGCTGAAGCTCTTAATTCTTTCTTGATTACCAATCTTTTAAAATCTGATTTAAAGAAATCAATTGCAGGGTCATCGTAATCATCTAAATATAGATCCAAAAATTCCATTTGTTTTGTTCTTTTGAGTCTTTTGTTTGAATTAAACATAGGATCAACATAGATAACATCAAAGCTACGAACTGAATCTAAAAGATTTCTTGAGTCACTATTTATAATAGTGATATTGCTTACAGCATCGTTAAAATATGGAAGATCTGGCAATTCATTTAGAGCTTCCTCTAACAATATACAAAGACCTGCATTCTTCTCAACAACAGTAACCTTTTGACCAAGCAAAGCCAATATAAAAGCATCGTGACCTAGTCCACCAGTCGTATCTAATATCTTTTGTGGTTTAGCTGTGTTCACAGCACAGGCTTTCTTTAAAAGAGATTCATTTTGAAATTTTGTAATTCTTGAATAAAACTTACCTTTAATGAATGAATTAACTAATTTCATGCCTTGAAAGCATAAAACTGATGGATAATCTAAATTTATATGAGTATCAGAAGATTCTGGTTCAAGCAAAAGAACATTGTACTTAGATGATAATTTTTTAGCTCTTTGAAAAAGTTCTGGATCTCCAGTCTTTATTCCTTTTATATCAGCCACAATAATATAGAACCCAAAATTAACCTATATAAAATAAAAGGCATGTAGCCTAACTGTTTTACTAGTTTAATGAAGATTGAAATTGAAAAATAAGATACTGTAAATGTAGTTAAAAATGCTATAAATGTTGTTAATATGTTTATATCTTCTGTTAAAGTGTTTATATCTTTAAAGCTAAATAATAGTGCTCCTAGTATTGTTGGAATTGATAGCATCAAGGAGTATTTAGCTGCTTCTTCTTTCTTATACCCTAAAATTAATGACCCAGTAATAGCTGTACCAGATCTTGAAGCACCTGAAATTAAACTGAAGGTTTGAAATACGCCAATAACTATTGCATGTTTGATATTCATATTTGCATTTGTGAGCTTATTAGAGCTAATCTTCTCAGAGAATAAGAGCAATAAAGCAAAAAATAAGTTTGCATACGCTATTGATGATAATGACCACCTATAATCTCCTATACCATCGACAAATAAGACCAATAACACTATTGGCAATGTGCTTAAAGATAGATAAAGAAAGGTTCTAGACAAATAAAAGTTAATTTTTAGGAATTCATCTTTAAAATAAATTAAAACCGCCATTAATGTCGCGAAATGTACTGTGATATCAAATAATATTCCCTGGTCTGGCCAACCAAGCACTTTGCTTGGCAATAGTAGGTGTGCAGAGCTTGATATAGGCAAGAACTCTGTGATCGCCTGAATTATGCTTAAAATTATAGTTTGAAGTATGCTTAGATCATTCATTAGCTTTTTGTGTAACTAAGCTCTTTAATATAATTAGGGAAGTTCGAAGTTAATTCATGATTATCGTCCTTTAAAAGCATTCTAAGAATATTGGTCGGTATTGTATTACTATCAACCTGCTCTAGGCTTTTAAGAGCAAGCTGATCTCTTTTAAGTCCTATATATTGTCCTTTAGGAATATCTTCAGCACTATCACAATAAAAATCTTTACCCATATACCTATAAAAAAAATCATTTTTATTTCCTTTGATAACTGGAATCTTCTCTGGACTAGTTAAATTTAAAGCACTCAAATTTGAGAAGGCATAGAATTTTTTATCTAAAATTAGTTCAATAGTTTGTAAAAATGTGTAGGCCAGTCTTGCTCCTGTATAAGAGCCAGGACCAGCTGCATAAGCCATCTTATCCAATTTGTTAAAATCAAATGCAGGCACTGATTTCTTCAATGTTTCTATCTTTTCACCCCAATTATTCCTTTTTGCTATCTGTTTTTCATTAAATGAAAAATCATAGACTTTCCCATCATATTGAAGTGTTATGTAATGAAGATCTGAGGTTAGGTCTAAAACTATGGCGTTCAATTTGAAATACTTTGACGAATGGATTCTGTTACTTCATCTAGTGACTTTGAAGCATCTATTTCAATAAATTTTAAATTCTTATTTCTGTAGAAATCCAGAAGTGGTTCTGTTTCACTAAAATAAACATCTAGTCTCTTTTTAATAACCTCTGGTGCATCATCCTCTCTTTGGATAAGTGCTTCTCCTGTAATATCATCAAAACCTTCTTTTTGTGGAGGATTGTGAATCACATGATAAGATCTGCCAGATGAGAGGTGCACTCTTCTTCCTGACATGCGATTAATAATCTCATCTTCTGAGATGCTCAGGTATAAAACTAGGTCTATTGACACATTAGCTGAATCAAGAGCTTTGCCCTGATCAAGATTTCTAGGAAAACCATCTAACAAGAAACCTTTTCTGCAGTCATCTTGGCCTATTCTCTGAACAAGCATTTCAACTATTATGTCATTTGGTACTAAAGTTCCAGATGATAAATAGGTTTGAACTTTTTCGGCAAGCTCTCCTTCTGACCTACTGACTTCTCTCATCATTGCACCTGTAGAGATGTTAGCAATATCAAAGTCTTTTTGGATTATTTCAGCTTGTGTGCCTTTTCCAGCCCCCGGCATTCCTAAAAGAATTAAATTCATTTTTCTATAACTACAAAAGACAAAGTATAACTATCAGTATTAGTTATTGATAGGTGATTTTTGATTGTTTCTAGCTTGCTGCTTGTTATTGATGGCTTTCCTAATTCATCTTTTTTGATAGAGATATCTGGTGGATAAATCCCTCTAAAGCCTGTTCCTAAAGCTTTAACAAGAGCCTCTTTTGCAGCAAAGGATGAACATAAAAAGTTAACTTTTGCACCTTCCTTTAGTTTAAGAAATTCTTTTTTTTCAAAGTCTGAAAGCACTTTATCTATAAATCTTTTGTCATATTTTTTGTAGATAGCTTTTACTCTATCTTTTTGAACTAGATCAGTGCCTATGCCTAAAATCATTTAAAAAATACTCTGCTCTTTATATTAAGTTCTTCAAAATAATACTCTATTGTTTTTCTGTTTATTTCTTTTGATGCTGCTAAAGCATCTTTTGAAAAACTTCTGTTTGAAATTTCATTTAGTATTTTACCATCAAAACCATTAGTGCTCTTTGAAAAACCAGATTGGGGAGAATATTTATATTTTTGCTCAAAATCTATGTCATTATTTGTGCCGTATTCTGTAGAAAAATTTATTTCATACCCTAATACTCCCAGCAAATCTAATTCAAAATTTCTCAATACATTTTCAATAGATCTTTCATCCTTTAGTTTAGCGACACAGTTTTTATAGATATCAAATAGCTCTGCTGACTCCTCTGATTGTGTTATTAAGTAATTGATAAGTTCGTTAATATAAAAGGCGGAGTAAAGGTTTTCACTCCCCATGAAGTCTTTGAATACCTCACATGGCTCGGCTAAATATAATGTCTTTAGATCTGATCTTCCTCTAAAATCAATGTTTAAACATTGAAAAGGCTCAAGATTACCGGAGAGCTTAGAATTCTTCCTTTTAGCTCCCTTAGCTACTGCATTTATTTTTCCGTTTTTTTCGCTAAGAAAAGTAACGATTAAACTAGTTTCTTTATAGGGCCTTGAATGGATTACAAATGCTTTTTGATAATTTGAGTCCATTAGCTCTTAATACCAAAACTCTCTAGGCTTATAGGGTTATTTACCCAGTTCTTTTGTACCTTGCACCAGAGTTTTAAGATAATTTTTTTTCCAAATTTTTTCTCAAGGTCTGCTCTTGCTGCAATACCTATAGATTTAATTTTTTCTCCATTCTTTCCAATCACTATGCTTTTTTGACTTTGCTTTGAAACATAAATATTGGCGCTTATTTCAAAAGCATCTTTTTTATCGTCTAAATGCTCTATAACTACTGCTGTCTCATATGGCAGCTCATCTCCTAATAGGCGAATTACTTTCTCTCTTACTATTTCGCTAATTTCAAAATTTTTGCTTTGAAAACTTATTTCCTCAGGATAAAAAAACTCATTCTCTGGCAAAGCTTTCTCCAATTCCTCCTCTACAAGGTCAATGCCGATATTATTTTTGGCTGAAATAGGAACAATCGCAAAAAAATCATCTTTCTTGAAAGTTTCTTCAACAAAAGCAAAAAGATTCTTTTTATTTTTAACTAGATCAATTTTATTAATGACTAGTATTTTCTTAGCATTGGACTGATAAACTAAATCTAGTGTTTCTTTGTCAACATCATCAAATTTTGTTCCAGAAACCATGAAAATTACTACATCAACATCATGAATAACTTCTGATGGCTTTTTTCGAAGAACTTTATTTAAAGTTTTTTCACTTTTTTTATGAATACCTGGTGTATCAATAAAAATTATTTGTGTTTTTTCTAGAGTTTTGATGGCATAAATATTTGATCTTGTTGTCTGTGATTTATCAGCAGTAATTGACACTTTCTTATCAAGAAATTTGTTTAAAAATGTTGATTTACCAACATTGGTTTTACCAATAATTGTTGTATAGCCACACTTTATCAATTTATTTTTCCAACCCTGTCTGTAGATGGCCATTCACCTGGTTTCCAGGACATCCATATATATTCTGCTTTTCCCCAAATAACATCTTCACTAATATATCCCCATGCTCTACTGTCATTAGAGTTGTCCCTGTTGTCTCCGCTCACGAAATACATGCCCTCTGGTATTGTCCAGCTGCCACTCTGACCTCTTCTGTTCATATGTCTGATTGTATATTCTTTGCCTGCATTTGATTCAGTTAGAAGCTTTGCAGAATCGTCTTCTATGTAATTTTCTTGGGATAAGACAACTCCATTTACGTAATATTTTTTGTTTACATACGTAACGACATCTCCCCCTTTTGCAATTACTCGCTTAACGAAAGGCACTGTGGGTTTATGAGGTGGGAAAAAAACAACTATTTCACCAAGCTCTGGCCCAGTTGAAAACAATTTATCACGACCTGTAAAAGGTATCTCTAAACCATAAGCATTTCTATTTACTAGAACAAAATCACCCACTTCTAAATTTGGTCTCATTGACTCTGATGGTATCTGCCAAGGCTCATAAACATAACCTCTTATGAAAAATACTAAAAAAATATTGATAAACCACCCTCTACTTTCTTTGATTATTTCTTTGTGGCCATTTATTAAAGAAATGATGAGTAATATTAATGAAAAAACTGAATAAAAAGCCAATAAATCTCCTATATTCCATTGCTTCACAAATAATTTTCCAATAATTAAAATTTATATTAATAAGTTTGCTCTTTGTGCCCATCTATGTATATTTTCTTTAAAGTTGTTTGTAGCCTTCATCCAATACCAATGAATTGCTATTAAACAAATAGCTATATTCAGAAATACAAATACAGGGATATTTGAAATAGGCTGAATAAGAGAAAAAAATGTACTCATTTTTTATCAGTTGATAAGAAGCTTAAGAAAGCTTCTTGTGGAAGTGCTACCTTGCCTATTTGTTTCATCTTCTTTTTTCCTGCTTTTTGTTTTTCCAGAAGTTTTTTCTTTCTTGTGACATCACCACCATAAAGTTTAGCAGTAACATTCTTTCTAAATGCTTTAACGCTCTCTCTAGCTATGATTTTACTACCTAACATGATTTGAATGGGGATCTCAAACATTTGTCTTGGAATTACTTCTCGTAGCCTCTTAGCTATCTCTCTTCCTTTTCTTTCAGCTTGGGATCTATGCATTATTGACGATAGAGAATCTACAACTAGACCATTAATGGCAACATCTACTTTCACGAGCTTGGCAGTTTGAAACCTATCAAATACAAAATCAACAGAAGCATAGCCCTGACTTTTAGATTTAAGAATATCAAAGAAGTCCATGACTATTTCAGACAATGGCATTTCGAAAATAATTGAAACCTGTCCACCCAAATACTGTAAATCTTTCTGCACCCCTCTTTTAGACATAGCCAATTCAATTACATCGCCAACATATTTATTTGGGCAAAGAATAGTTGATCTGATTATTGGTTCTCTAATTTCCTGAATTTCATTAACTGTTGGCAGTTCAGCTGGGGAACTAATTGTAGATTCTTCTCCGTTTGTTCTGAGTATTTCGTAAGCAACGCTTGGTGCTGTAGTTATCAGATCTAAATCATACTCTCTTTCGAGTCTCTCTTTTACAACCTCTAAGTGCAATGTTCCCAGAAAACCGCACCTAAAACCACTACCTAAAATTTCAGAATTCTCTGGTTCAAAAGTAAGTGAGGCATCATTTAAATTAAGTTTTTGCAATGCCTCTCTAAATGCTTGGTAATCATTTGAATCAATTGGAAAAAAAGAAGCAAAAACCTGAGGTTTCACTTCTTCAAAACCATCAAGTTCTTTTGTATCTGGGTGTTTTGCAGATATTAAGGTATCTCCGACCGGAACAGACTTAAGATCTTTAACACTTGCAACCAAATAACCAACTTCACCTTCCATTAATTCGTTGCAAGGAACTTTTTTCGGAGTGAATTTTCCAATGGTGTCTGCGGTATATGTTTGACCAGTTGACTTAACAATAAATTTTTCGCCTTTCTTCAAGGAGCCACTAAATATTCTAATTAATGAAATTACTCCCAAAAAATTATCGTACCAAGAATCAATAATGAGTGCTTGCAAGTTCTCTTCAGTGCTTTTTTGTGGAGGGGGCACTTTTTGCGATATCTGCCTTAATAATTCATTTAGATTTGTTCCATCTTTTGCACTTACAAATAATGCTTCTGATGCATCTATACCAATAATCTCCTCAATTTCATTTTTAACCCTTTCTGGTTCAGCTTGTGGAAGATCTATCTTATTAATTACAGGTATTACTTCTAAACCAAGATCTATTGCTTTATAACAAGTTGATAATGTTTGTGCTTCCACTCCTTGTGACCCATCTACAACAAGTAGCGCACCTTCACAAGCAGCTAGAGACCTTGAAACCTCATAAGAAAAGTCTACATGACCTGGAGTGTCTATAAGATTAAATTGATATTCCTCATCATCAACATACTTCAATGCCACAGATTGAGCTTTTATAGTGATTCCTCTCTCTCGTTCTAGTTCTAATGTATCTAGAACCTGAGATTTCATTTCTCTTTTGCTTAGACCTCCACAGAATTCAATTATTCTGTCAGATAGCGTGGACTTCCCATGATCAATATGAGCGATAATTGAGAAATTTCTAATCTTATTCAACTGTTACTGCAACAAAAAAGTTGGAACCCTCTCTGGTTCCAAATACCGCTATTTTGTCACCTACAGCAAATGAATCAAGTGCATTTTTAAAATCTGCAACTTTTGAAATATCGTAAGTTGTGTTGCCAGATTTAATTTTGGTAATAATATCTCCTTTAATAATTTGCCCCATAGCAGGAGAGTCTCTTGTTACTTGGACTACTCTTACTCCAACAATTTCTTCATTGTCTAAGTTCTCTAATTCTAAGCCAAGAGGAAAATTTGGTTCATCTGGCACATTATTAACAGGTTCTGGTCTATCTTGTGTTGGAAGTTCACCTACTTTCACATACAAATTTGTGTACTCACCATCTCTAAATAATTTAATTTTTAAATTAGTCTTTGGCTTTGTCATGCCTACAGAGTGTTGCAAGTCCTTAAAATAAATAACATCTTTTTGACCTACTTTGACAATTACATCACCTGGTTTAATTCCGCCTTTTTCAGCTGCTCCATCTTTAACAACAGCACGAACCAAGGCGCCAATTGGTTTTTCCATTCCAAGAGCTTCTGCCAAATCACTCGAAACTTCTCCGCCCTGAACTCCTAGATAACCTCTAGAAAATTTTCCATTTTCTTTGAGCTGTTCAACAACCTCAAGAGCAATATTTATCGGTATTGCAAAAGCTAAGCCTTCATTTCCTCCTGATCTAGAAAAGATCTGAGAATTGATGCCTATAACTTCACCCTCAGTGTTAAATAATGGTCCTCCAGAATTTCCTCTATTAACTGCTGCGTCTGTTTGAAGGTATGGCACATAGTCCCCTATGCCTTGCCCAGAAGTTATGCCTCTACCGGTAGCGCTAATTATTCCAAATGTAACTGAAAAATCATAATTATATGGTGAACCAATTGCTATGACCCCATCCCCTTGCTCAACTTCATCAGAATTGCCAATCTCCACTGGATCAAAATCATCAGATTCAATTTTTAATAGTGCCAAGTCGCTTAATTCATCCATTCCTACGATCACAGCTTTAAATTCTCTTCTGTCTAAAAACTTAACCAGAACTTCATCGGCTCCTTGGACGACATGGTAATTAGTTATTACATATCCATCTTTATCTATTACAAAACCTGAACCTGTACTTATTGATTCTCTTTCTTGGCCTCTTGGGTCATTCATCTCTGGCATAGGTATGCCAAATTCCCTGAAAAGCTCCTCTGGGAAGCCTCCTAAAGATCTTCTGTTATATGTAATTTTCCGAATTGATTGTATGTTCACAACTGATTCAGATTGGTCTTTTACCAGCTCAGAAAAATCAAATTCATGAGCATCAAGACTAAACAAAAATACAAGAATTATTGCTAAAAACTTTTTCATTAATAATTTAATTAATAGGTCTTATAGAATTAAGGATTCTTTTTCCTGATTCAATGTCTATATCGCCAAATATCGCAATAGTATGTGGCTTATCAGAGTGAATAAGGGTTTTCTTAATCAAAATAAAATTTTCTTTTTTATACACCCCATCAGGAAGATTAAGTGTATTTGGGCTATCAATAAAGATTGAAAACTCTTTTTTATTAGCTCTATTAATAAACCTATTATTCAGTCTATCGTCAGTATTAAAACCTCTTGGCAACCATTGTGGTTGATATGCGACAGGCATAATATTTTTATTCACATTTGGAGCATAATGCCTGGAAGCAAACTGCAAAATTTCGTCTGATTTAATGTTTTCTAGAATTTGTTTAGCTTCCACTGATGCTATTGATTGTTGCAGCAAAAGACTAGCCTTGTTTGCATCATTATTATTTATTGCATTATTAAGAACCGAATAGCTTAATAAGGCGCCTACTGAAAATATCGTTAGAGGCATGACAAGCCTTTGATTGAAAGCGGAAAATAAACTTTGCAAGGACATATTTGCTAATTGCTGTTTAAAGCCAATTGGCTTCAAATCTTTTGACGCCTCACTTATTTCAATAATATTAAAATACACTTCTTTAAGCTCAGGTTTAGTAGTCATATCTTTAATAAGACAATCAACTTCTTCTGTGCTTAACTCTCCGTCAACGAATGCAGATATCCTGCTAAAATCATAGTCTGAAATATTACTCATAATCTTTCTTTTAAATTCTCCATTAAAAATTGTCTCGCTCTAAAAATTCTTGATCTTACTGTTCCAACTGGCACACCTGTTATATTTGCTATTTCCTCATAATTCTTTGAGTCTACTTCGCACAATATATAGGCTGTTCTTTGCTCTTCAGGCAGCTCATTCAACAAGCCTTTTACAGATTTAAATAGCTCAGCATTCTCAATAGATTCAACAACATTATTTGGTGCCGCAAGTGTACTTTCAAATCCCTCATCAATTTGACTCTCTCTAGAGGAATTTATTTTTGTAATTGCTAGGTTAAAACCGATTCTATATAACCAAGTATAGAAATTAGAATTACCTTTAAAAGTTCCAATCTTTTCCCATGCCCTCATGAATGCTTGTTGAACAACATCCTCTGTCTCATGATAATTTCTCAAAACTTTGAACAAAGAATGATGAAGACGAGTTTTGAAAGTAGTGAAAAGCAACTCGAATGCATTCGAGTCGCCTTTCTGTGAGAGTTCCACAAGTTGTGGGATACTATTCTTTTTCATTTACACCTTTGATAATGAATTTTTAATTAAGTTCATTTTATTAGCAAATTTTTTAACTTAGGAAATTTTTCAGAGAATAGTTTTTTATTTTTAAAAACAAGATCGAAAAGCTCTTGATCATTTAGTTCAAGCAACTCATGTAACTCTTCTTTTTGCATATTATCCATATCCTCAAAATCAACAATGAGTTTTTTTACTACAAATGTAGTTTCCTTCATCCCTCTTCTTGATTTAAAATTTAACTTTTTAAGTAAAAGATTATCATCCATGGCATTAAGTTTTTCCTTACCAAATTATACTTCGATATTAATCAAAGGAGTTGATTCAGAAAAGCTTCTTCAGGGTCAGGTATCTTGTGATCTTGCTCAGAATAAAGATTATTTTGATGGCCTTTTCTGCAATGAGAAAGGTTATGTGATCACAAATGCTGTAATTCTTAAAGAGAACTTCTTCAGGATTATTGTTAAAAAAAATGTATCTAAATTTTTGAAAGATGAATTGCAAAAAATTGCAAAATTTTTTGATTGTGAAATCTCAGAAGAAAAGCAGAATATATATGGCGTGCAAGACAATAATGTTTTCAAAAAATGTCTTGGCAAAAACCATTCTCAATTAACATGCTTAGATTGGGATATAGAAACTATGAAAAATTTCTGTTTTGACATTGATGAGCAATCATCAAATAAATTTCGTGTTAATGAGATAGGTTATAAATTTGAAGATTATATTTCTTATGACAAAGGCTGTTACCGAGGACAAGAAATAATTGCTCGATTAACTTACCTAGGCAAAAAGGTAAAGAAAGCAGTGGTATTTGACAGTGCGATAGAATTTATTTCAGACTCGTCAGGGAAAAAAATAGGGAAAAAAATTTTTGAGCTTGGGTCAGAAGAAATTAATTTAAGCCAATTCTTTGTGGAAGAAAATGATTATTACCATGACGGCAAGATAATTATTCCAACTTCCAGTCAATGGGAGCTAAACCAAGATCAATAAGCCTTTCATTTGTCTTTGAGAAATGCTTGCAACCAAAAAAACCATTATGTGCAGATAAAGGCGAAGGGTGAGATGCTTCTAAAATGTAGTTTTCGTGCCCTATTAAGTCCTTCTTTTTCCTTGCAAAATTACCCCAAAGTAGAAAAACAATATTTTTTTTATTCTGTATAAGATTAATTGCTTTGTTTGTAAATTCCTCCCAGCCAATATTTGAGTGAGATGCTGCTAAGCCCGAACAAACAGATAATGATGTATTCATTAGAA
>Ga0115012_10000558_pt1 | contig 21218 bp, 23 predicted proteins | sample TroAtlMetagenome_FD_88706 | JGI IMG/M metagenome (GOLD analysis project Ga0115012, IMG submission 88706) | Marine eukaryotic phytoplankton communities from Atlantic Ocean - Tropical Atlantic ANT10 Metagenome | ecosystem: Environmental > Aquatic > Marine > Oceanic | place: Tropical Atlantic...
ATATTATTTAAAAGTTGCGGGAGTAATACGCAAAACATTTGTACTAGTAGCTGGGACACAAATCAATTTGTCAGTTGAATAAACAGTAATTCAAATTCATTTATTGGTAGAAAAATTTTGAGTAATCATATATTTAATATAAATATTAGTATATAAAGATATATTTACTTTAATTAGGCTAACTAAATGATAACATTAGATTAATTTGAAATTATGTTTGACATATGGCTTTTGAATGCTGTATATTCTTAATAGATAAATTAGTAAAATTATTTAAGGTAGCTTTTGAAGAATTAAAACATTTTCTCTGGAGGAAATATGCAAGGTGATAAGCGTGTAATTCAAAACTTGAACGAATTACTAGAAGGTGAACTAACTGCAATGGATCAGTATTTTGTTCATTCGCGCATGTTTCAGGATTGGGGTCTGAATGACCTTTATGAGCGTATCAACCATGAAATGTCAGACGAACAAGAGCATGCAAGTCGACTAATAGAGCGGATTTTATTTCTGGAGGGAACTCCTGATCTCTCTAAACGGCAAGAATTATTAATTGGTGAGACAGTTCCGGAAATGCTTGCATATGACCTGGAAAGGGAAATGAGCGTCGTAAAGGCTCTAAAAGATGTAATAGCATATTGCGAATCAGTAAATGATTATCAAACCAGAGTAATTCTTGAAACTATGCTAACTGATACTGAAGAGGACCATGTATACTGGCTTGAAAAACAAATCGGTCTGATTGACAAAGTAGGGCTGAAAAATTATCTGCAGTCACAAATGTAAGTTAATCCGGATTCAACTTTCGCGTCCATGTGATGATGCGTTAAACTCTATAATTATTTTGGGGGATATTATGCAAGGTGACAAAAATATTATAGCTCATCTCAATACCATTCTGTGCAATGAACTGACAGCAATAAACCAGTATTTTCTCCATGCAAAAATTCTTGCAGATTGGGGTCTGGATGAATTAGCTGGAAAAGAAAAGCACGAATCGATTGATGAGATGAAACATGCAGATAAAATTATGGAACGCATTTTGTTTTTGGAAGGCTTACCAAATTTACAAGATTTGAATAAGCTCGGAATCGGTGAAACAGTTTCGGAGATGCTAACTTCGGATTTGAATCTGGAAATGAAAGGTCATGCTGACCTAAAATCTGCTATTAAAGATTGCGAACGAGCCAATGACTATGTAAGCCGTGAATTGCTTGAAGATATTCTAGAGAGCGAAGAACAGCATATAGATTGGTTGGAAACCCAAATTAACCTGATTGAAAAGCTTGGTTCTCAAAATTACCTTCAGTCGCAGATGTCAGATTGATTGTTAAAAACAATCTGAGTTCATATTTTGTAAAAAGACAGGCTGCGAATAATTAATGTAGCTATTTTTTCGGACTTATAATTCCCCCTCAAAATTGCAGAATTAAATAAACCTTTCAACTGTAATTTTTCGTTATAAAGATTTTCTATTATTAGTATTGACTAATAATATTACTTGCCATAATATTCTCTTGGGTATATTATCACACTAAATTTTTTATGGAATTAATTTCATTCGATTTGGATTTTTCTAACGGTTGCTTAAATAAGGAAATTAAAGATGTACGTATGTTGCTGTAACGGGGTCACAGATAGAGAAATTAAAAGGTCAATTGAAATGAAAGAAATTCAAACATTGCGTGAATTGAATAATAAATTTGGAATGGGGAAACAATGTGGAAAATGTGAAACAGAAGTCAGAAAAATATTCAATGAGTCAGTTACCAGAGAACATGACTCTCCCTCAAGGCAAATTACTCCCCTAACTGCTTTGGCTTAAAGGCCACAACGTTTTTTGTAATAGAAACACACAGATTCTAATAATCAAAAAATATTCCCCTGAGGCCTCACAACGCTATCTTCTATAAAGAAAAAATCAGCCAGACAAATCCTGAGATTAAAATCACGATAGCCATAAATATTCCAAAAAAAAGGTTAAAAAATTCAAACGGTTGTTTCTCCATTCTTGGATTCAAAATTTAAGAAATTAGACTTGTATTTGTGGTTGTGATTTGAATTAAAGTTTGACCTCTTTTCAGATAAATTAAGGAGTCATTTTCTTCTAATGGCAACTTAATTTCCTTCTACGTTTGCCGGACTTTGATATTTAAGACTTTTTTCATACTACAACTGCATTGCAGTCAGATATAATTGAGATACATAGCTGTTACTTAAGCTGTAGTGACTGAACGGGCCATCTTTACGGTAATCTACCAGACCACTCCCTCTCAAAATCGAGAGATGCTGGGAGAGTGTGGATTGAGGAAGTCCAATCTTTTTTGACAAGGATTGCACAGTGTATTCTGCGTTGATTAGCAAGCTGACTATTTTCAGGCGATCAGGATGAGAAAGAGCTTTCAAATTCCTACTGACCTGGTGAATTTTATGTTGTAATCTCGGAACTGATTTTTTGAAAATTTCAAATTCTTCACTAGTTTCAGATTTTGTTGATGTTGTACTGTTAAACATGACTCTCTTTATTCTATAGAGTTATTGATTGAAATAGAGCACAAAGAAATGCACTCCAAAATTATGACTGTAATTTCATTAGATTAACTTGATATTGAAAAAACCTAGTTCAGAAATGTTAAATTTGCTGTTGGAGTCTGATCAAGCTGAGTATTAAAAAATTTTTTATATTCAGAATTTTGTTCATACCCACTTCTTGTTAGCAAGAAGTATTGGACGAGGTCTGTAAACATATTCAGATATAGCTTAAGACTAGCCCTTTGTTTGGTGGGCCAGTTTTTTTGTTCGGTAAAAGCCCTTGCTGAAAGCAGTTCAGTCACTTGATTTATGCTATTGCTTATCTCAAATTCTTGTAAAATTTGGGGAAGCCATTCACGATAGGTAAAAGTGAGAGCTTTACTGCCAAGGATAAGTAGAGGAAGTCTATTATTTATGGCATCTGTGTTGTTAATTAGCTTATATATAATAATTTTTTCTAGAATAGAATCTGCCTTTTCACAAGTTCCATCTACTCCTAGTAGCTCGTGCATTAGGTGATGGGCATGTTTGTAGTAAAAAGCAGTTGCCTCGGTCATATCACGACCAGTCATAATACCAATAATAATTGGATTTATTTGACTATCCCAAAAGCTATTGTGAACCTTGAGATATTGGAGCAACTCTGCTTCATTAACTATAATTTTTAAAGGAAGTACTGTTTTCCGTGAAGGGAAATTATGTATGTTAGTCATTTCTGTAGACCTGTTGTTACCCTTTCCTGTAATTTTCATGGGCTTACCTTTAGTAAGTTAATTATGAAAGAATTCATACAATTCTATATTTTTAATTAGTATTATAAAATATATAAAATTAGTCAATACTAAAAATTGTTAAAGTTGCAAACAATCCTCTCAACTAACAAATTGAATTGTTATGGAGAAAACTTTTACATCTGGTGATATAGAAAATTGAGAGGTGAAACAACTTGATTGACGGAGATTTCTGTGGAAATCTGTTCAGCATAACATTAATCAATCTTTGTACTTCTAGAGAGTTTGATGTCACTCATTAACCCAAATGAATCTACCCCAGAACTTGAAACTCAAACATATGAGAGTTTGTTTGATGACCTTGCGCTAAGTAGAGAATTAAGTGCAAATCTGGTTGGATTCTGCCGTTATCTCCGTCATCATGGACTGAGTCCCGGCTTGGGGGAACAAATGGATGCATTAAACGCTTTGCAAGAGGTGGAACTTGAAAATCAATCTGCTTTCAAAATGGCCCTTCGTACAACTTTGGCTAAGAGCCTTGAAGAGCAGAAGATTTTTGATGAACACTTCTTTACCTACTGGTTTGTCTGGGAAAGTGCGCAAAATCTTCACAAGTCTATCAAACCGAAAAAAGAGGGACCTATCCCAGATCTAGTTGACAAAAAGTCACAAAAACAGGTCTTTGTTTCAATTAGTGATTGGCTGGGAGGTGCGGAGACGGCTGAAGAAGAAAAAGAAGCTGCTGGTTACAGCCCTTTTGAAACCAACTCGGAGCGAGATTTTAGTACTTTTCAGGCCGAAGAGCTTACTGAAGTGATGCAGCTGATTAATGAAGTAGGCAAGGCTCTGGCTACTCGTTTCAGCCGCCGGACGATGAATTCAAAACACCGGGGAAATATTGATTTGCGCCGCACAATGCGCTTGAGCTTGCGCCGTGGAGGAGAGATTCTGGAATTGGCTCGCCATCAGCGCAGACGCCAGCGTTTGAAATTGGTACTGCTTTGTGATGTGAGCAAATCGATGGATCTTTATAGTCGTTTTCTAATCCAGTTTATTTACGCTTTTCAGTTTATTTACAGCAGGATCGAAACTTTTGTTTTTAGTACTTCCCTGCACAGAATTACAGAAATCCTGCGTAGAGAAGAGATACACTGCGTACTTGAACAACTTTCCGGTACTATTTCAGATTGGTCTGGTGGTACAAAAATTGGTGCATCTCTGGAACAATTTGTCAGTCAACATGGACTTAAACTTGTGGATTCTCAAACCGTTGTGCTTATTATTAGTGACGGATGGGATACCGGTGATGTTGATTTGCTGGAAGGCAGTATGCGCTTTTTAAACAAACATGCACGGAATTTAATTTGGCTCAATCCCCTGAAAGGGAATCCCGGATATGAACCTAAAACGGTTGGAATGAAGGCGGCATTACCGCATATTGATATTTTTGCTTCTGCTCATAATCTCAACAGCCTCAGAACACTGGTAAGTCAGTTAAGCAGGATCCAGTCTGGTCAAAGCAATAGTTGTGGCTTGTGAGTTAAATAGTCATTTTTCTTTTATTTTTAAAATTAAAACTTAAACTTTTTTGAAAAACGCCATGACCTTATATACACTCGATAATTCAACACCTGAATTTCCAGAGTCTGCTTTCATTGCACCGGACGCTAGCCTTATCGGACGTGTCAGGATTGGAGAATATTCCTCAGTCTGGTTCAACGCAGTTCTCCGTGGAGATATGGAACATATTAGTATTGGCGACGAAACAAGTTTTCAGGATTTAAGTATGGGACACGCTGATCCAAGATTTCCACTGATTATTGGAAATCGTGTAACGGTTGGACATCACTGTGTCATGCACGGTTGTAAAGTAGAAGATGACTGCCTGATCGGTATGGGTGCGGTTTTGATGAATGGAGTGAAAATCGGCCGAGGCAGTATAGTAGGGGCAGGAGCAGTTTTGCTAGAAGGAATGGAAGTTCCTCCTTTTTCAATGGTTGCCGGTTCTCCGGCAAAAATCCGAAAAACTTATGAAGAAAGTATTTTAGCGAATATCCGCACAATGTCACAGATATATGTGAAACGCGCGATACGTTACCGCGAGCAAAATATAGGTGTGATTATATGAAGGTTATGGTATTCCTAACTTGCTTATATACGAAACAGCAATGCTTAATCGTCAGATATTATTAAGTAAATTATTAAAAAACTAATTGATAATTAATATCTATTAAAAAAATATTATTTATTAAAAAAACTTGTTTTTGTACAACTCTTTGATAGTATGTCGCCACGACAGAGTTGGTTTTGTCTGGGGGTACCTTTTAGTACTATGTTCTGTATTCATAATTGATAACTATGGAAACGGATAGATATGTGTTTCCTTAAAGGGGCACCTCCTATAAGGTTTGAAAGATATTTTATTTGAAAAAGTTATTTTGGATATAATTATACTTCAAACTTCATATTAGCCACTATCAATCATTTCAAGGAGAGTTCAATGTTTAAATTATTAACCAGAAAAATTCCTATATCATCAATTTTAGCTACTACCTTTTCGGTACTGCTTAGTTTCAGCACCTCAGTTTTTGCGGGAGAGTTATTAGTCTATTCAAGTACAGATGCTGACAATCTTAAGTATTATATGGAGGAATTTCAGAAAGATAACCCAGATATCAAAGTTAATGTTGTCCGTGAATCAACAGGAACCATGGCGGCTAAGATGATGGCAGAAAAAGATAATCCGCAGGCTGATTTCCTTTTTGAAATGGCTGCCACAGTAGCCCTTAATATGGAAGCAGAGGGGATGTTCTATGAATATACACCTAAGGGAATGGATAAAATTGATCAACGCTACGTAGATAAGTCCGCGCCAGTGACCTGGGTTGGTAATTACGGTTGGGCGGGATGCATTTGCTGGAACCGTATCGAAGCTGAAAATCTTGGCCTGCCAAAACCGAAAACCTGGGCAGAATTAGCGAACCCAATATATAAGGGCCATATTTCTATGCCTAATCCAGCATCATCAGGTACGGGTTACCTTGATGTTTCCAGTTGGATTCAAATCATGGGTAAAGAAAAAGCATGGAAATACATGGATGCTCTGCATAAAAATGTTGCAGTATATACTCATTCAGGTTCCAAGCCATGTAAACAGGCTGGTTCCGGCGAATTCGCGATTGGTATTTCATGGCCTGGACGGGCAATCAAAATCATCAAGGCCGGCGCACCGATTGACATGATTATTCCTGAAGAAGGCATTGGCTGGGAAATGCAGGTAGTTGCAATTATGAGTGGCACAGACAATCTGCCAGATGCAAAACGTCTGATGGACTGGACCTTAGGTAGGGGGATGTCTTTGTTTGGTGAACGGCAGTCAATTATCGCCGATCCTTCCAAAATTACAAAAGATCCAGATCTACCGGATTTCTACGATGAAGTTCAGGCTAAACTGATAAATAACAATTTTGTTTGGGCTGCTGCCAATAAGACCCGTATAGTCGGAGAGTGGAAACAGCGTTACGATGGGAAAACGGAGCCTAAAAAATAAACACTTTTTAGGCTTTTTATGTTTTGTTTGACAATCATTAAAAACTAATAAATTGGGCTGGGCATCCCTAAGTATCAATTCTGCCCAACTCTCTTCTAAATTCTTAGTACTCATTAAAATAAATTAGAAATTAGCAGACGTCAAATGAGCGGTTACAAATTTTTTGTTTTTTTGAAAGTAATATAATGAGCGAAAAATCAATTCCCACTTTTCTATCAGTAGAAAAACTCAGCAAGAATTTTGGTTCATTTGAGGCTATAAAAGACATTTCTATTGAGATTGAAGAAGGAGAATTTGCCTGTTTTTTGGGGCCATCCGGCTGTGGCAAGACAACACTTTTACGCTGCATTGCGGGGTTGGAAAAACAGTCTTCAGGAAGCATTACCCAAAAGGAAATAGAAATTTCCATGCTACCTCCATCTGCAAGAGATTTTGGTATTGTTTTCCAATCTTATGCTCTTTTTCCTAATTTGACAGTGTTTTCTAATATATCTTATGGCTTGATCAATCATAAGTGGGGGAAAGATAAAATTACTTCAAGGGTCAACGAACTGCTTGATCTCGTAGGTTTGAAATCCCATATGGCAAAATACCCTGGACAGTTATCCGGTGGCGAGCAACAGCGAGTAGCTTTGGCAAGGGCTCTTGCTACATCTCCAGGATTACTGTTGCTCGATGAACCGTTATCAGCTCTGGATGCTAAAGTGCGTGTGTATCTCAGAAAACAGATAAAAGATCTACACCGCAAGCTTGGAATCACAACGATCATGGTCACTCATGATCAAGAAGAAGCACAGTCAATGGCAGATAGGATTTTCGTCATGAAAGACGGTAAAATCATCCAGTCCGGCAGCCCAAAGGAAATCTATGAAAAAGCTAATTCGTCTTTTATTGCAGATTTTATAGGCATAACTAATTTCATCGATGCTAGGGTCTTGAAAAAAAACAAAGTAGCCTGCAATGCTTTTGAGGTGAATTGCGATACGGAAGATCTAAATTTGGGTCATCCTGTCAGGTTGGCTATTAGGCCTGAATCCATCAAAATTAACCATACAGTTTCAGATGTTGAAAATTGTGTAGGCGCTGTCATTATGGAAAATGAATTCCTAGGGCCGTTTCTGAGAATTTATGTTGAATCAACTTCTTTATCTAATGAATTACTGATGATTGATGTAGCTAGTAATTCATTTACGGAGATGGATTTAACACCTGGTACGCAAATTCATATTGCTCTTCCTCCGGATCAGATAAGAGTTTATCTCCGTGATTGATCTCTCCATTTTCAAAAACTTCAAACTTCCTGAATTTAGAAGAAGCAAAGATCTAAGTGATAGGGTGGGCCAGTTCATGCTGGCAAGCTATATTTTGTTCTTTTTGTTGTTTCTTGTCTTTCCCCTTGGTACGTTGATTATGAAAAGCGTCCAAGATCAAAAAGGTAATTTCGTAGGCTTAAAAAACTATCTTCTTTACCTACAGGAACCAGCACTTTTCCAGTCGTTTTTTAACAGTTTGTTCATTGCAATTGCTTCAACCATAATTGTTGTTCTTTTGGCCTTTTCATTTGCCTATGCTCTAACCAGAACATGCATACCATTCAAGGGTTTTTTTAGAGTCATTGCTCTAATTCCTTTGCTCAGTCCATCGATTCTTGCAGCAATTGCTTTAGTCTATTGGTTTGGGAACAAGGGTATCCTGAAGGCACTTCTTTTCGGCAATTCGATTTACGGACCGATCGGGATAATTTTTGCTTCTGTATATTGGACGTTCCCTCACGCCTTGATGATCCTGAGCACATCTTTATCACTCTCAGATTCACGTCTTTATGAAGCTGCGGAAGTTTTAAAGACATCCAGGTTGAGAGCGTTTCTAACCATTACAATTCCAGGCGCACGTTACGGTATAATTAGCACTTCTTTTGTAATTTTCACCCTGGTATTTACAGATTTTGGTGTGCCTAAAGTGATTGGCGGAAATTATAATATGCTGGCGACCGATATCTATAAGGAAGTTGTTGGTATGCAGAACTTTCAGATGGGGGCCGTTATCTCACTGGTTTTGTTATTACCATCACTAATTGCCTTTTTCATTGACCAGTATTCAAGGAAAAAGCAAATCTCTCTTTTGACATCACGCTCAGTTGTTTTTAAACCAAAAAAGAGCTTTGCAGTTGATAGTCTAATGCTGAGTTATTGCGCCTTCATCACATTGATCATTCTTCTCATGATTGGCATGGCACAATTCGGAGCACTTGTTAAATATTGGCCTTATGACCTTTCTTTTACTCTAAAGCATTATCAGTTTGAAGTGGCAGGCCTTGGATGGGAATCATTTTACAATTCTATTCGTCTAGCTTTTTATACTGCTATTTTTGGTACAGTTATAATATTCGTTGGTTCATATATTGTTGAAAAACTTAGATCTGACGAAAGACTCCGCGGAATTCTTCAATTATTTACCCTAATGCCCATGTCTGTTCCGGGCTTGGTACTGGGCCTGGCCTATATTTTTTACTTTAATGCCGAAGACAACCCTATAAATTTTATCTATGCCACCATGACTATTCTGGTGATCAATACTATTGTACATTTCTACACCGTTTCACATCTCACGGGAGTTACCGCATTGAAGCAAATGGATAAAGAATTTGAGTCAGTGTCATTATCTCTCAAAATACCTTTATATAAAATGTTCTGGAAAGTAACATTGCCGGTTTGCCTTCCGACTATCTTTGATATTTCGATCTACCTTTTTGTAAATGCAATGACGACAGTATCCGGAGTGATTTTCCTTTACACCTATAATACTACTTTGGCCTCAGTGTCTGCGATTCATCTTGATGAACAAGGTGATGTGGCAGCAGCAGCTGCAATGGCAATGTTAATCGTCTATGTTTCTGTACTGGTGCGTATCATTCACACAGTTTTCACAAAAGGTGTTTTGCGAAGAACGCAAGCATGGCGACAAAATTCCCTTACTGCTGTAGAAGAAGTAAGAAAAGCATGACTTCCACTAAATTTGATTTTGTATCACCCCCAAATTCCACTGGGAAACTCTTCATAACTTGTTTCCCTGGGCTCGATGAAGAGAAAGTCTTTGATCTCGAAATTCTTCAAAGCACTTTTTCAGACTTGGTTGGATTAGGCTGTACCACGATTGTTTCTCTCGTTGAAGATAAAGAGTTTGAGGAAATCTGTGGCAAAAAGATTTTTCTTGAACATATCAGAAAACATGATTTCCAATGGTATCATCTTCCTATAGTTGATTATAAGGTCCCGGAGACAGATTTTTTTCGAAATTGGAGGCGTGTATGTCACACACTTAAGCAGGAATTTCAGAGAGGGAACAGCATCGGATTGCACTGTAAAGGTGGAATTGGTCGTTCTGGAACAGTTGCAGCAATGCTACTCATTGAATATGGTAAAGAAAATTCAGTAGCTATCGAGCAGGTTCGACAAAAAAGAAAAGGTGCCATAGAGAACCAGCTTCAGGAAGATTTTGTTCGAAATTTTAGCATTGAATAAGATTTATTTGAACAACTTTGAACCAAGACACATCTCAATTAATAAATTCACCCACAGAAAAAGTGGTTGATATTATTAATGCTGCATTGTCAGCAGATATTGAAATATTGTTTTACAGAAGTTATTCACATTAAAGCACTATTCGGTTTTTGGATTTTTGTTAATGATAGTGCCGAACCATAAAAATATGTGTTGCATATCCTATAATACTAAGTGGACAAAAAAAGATTTTAGCTACAATAAATTTAGGTTTTAGATGATTTCTGACTCTAAAAAAGTAAATATTATCGGCTCCGGCATTGTTGGTTTGTGTTGTGCCCTTCACCTCCAACGTGAAGGCTGGGACGTGACTATGATAGATAAAGTCGGTCCAGGTGAATCTTGTTCTTATGGTCATGCGGGGGTACTCTCAGAAACTTCCGCGCTACCGAATGCGATGCCGGGAGTAATTTCGAAAGTCCCCAAATGGTTGCTTGACCCTGAGGGACCACTTTACATCCGTATGAGATATTTACCCCATCTTTTACCATGGCTGTTTCGTTTTGTTAAAGCTGGTACCGAAATCGAGTCTGAAAATACTGTACGAAGTCTTCTTGAACTCAATGCGGGTACAGTTGAAAAATATCAGAACTTAATAAATAGTTCTCAAGTCAAGAGTTTGATTAGGTCTTCAGATTATTTGAATATCTATAAAAGCGAATCTTCATACAAACATGCTTCTGCTGGCTGGGAATTATTACAGAGACACGGTGCGCAGTTGAGAATGCTTACCGGGGGAGAATTACATGAGTTGGAGCCAATGCTTGCCCCTTCATATATTCGAGCAGTAATGATCGAGAATCAAGGCTATGCAACAAATCCTTATCGACTGGTACAGGTCTTGAGCGAGCAGTTTTCTTTAGGTGGTGGAGTATTTTTGCGAAGGGAAGTTAGAGAAGCACGCGTATTAGCAGATGGAAATGTGAGGCTGAATTTAGATCTTGGTTATGTTGAGTCAAGGAATCTTGTGGTGGCTGCTGGAGCTTGGTCCCACCAAATTACAGCCCAACTAGGAGTTCGCATTCCTTTGGAGACAGAACGTGGCTATCATGTCATGCTCGCTCATCCAGAGGTGCAGCCCAGACATGTTATAATGGAATCAGAACATAAATTTGTGGCTACTCCAATGGAAATGGGAATAAGGTTTGCCGGCACAGCAGAACTTGCAGGTTTAACGGCATCTCCTAACTACGAGCGTGCCGATATTTTATTGCGTTTAGGTAAGCGTATGTTTCCGGGACTTTCCGGAACTGAAAAAACAGAATGGATGGGACACCGCCCAAGTCTTCCTGATTCACGTCCAGTAATCGGTAAATGTCCGGATATACCCAATGTCTTATTTGCTTTTGGACATGGTCATCGTGGACTGATCGGTGCTCCAATGACAGGAGAAATTATTGCTGACTTGATGGCAAAGCGCCAACCCAAAATCGATATTACTCCCTTTCGTCCAGAACGTTTCTAGTTTAATATCGAATATTTTTTAATAACAGAAAAACTGCAGAATTATACTTGATAGCTCAGCAAGTGTATAAGAGTGAGCGGTTATATAAACAGAATGCTTAGATTAAAATATGAAATGCGCAACTCTAGCATCAGGCAGCAATTTCACTTGATTCACGTGCGTTGAGTATGGCGACAAATGCAGTTTCGAGTTCAGAAGGTGAGAGTTCTTCAAGTGCTGTATGGTCACTTTTCAGGGTGCTGTTAATAAACTGAAGTTGTGGTTCTTTGGAAACATAACCTAATTGATTCAATTGTTGGTCTAATGTTTCAAAAACTCTCAAACGCAGTTGCTCACTAGTTTTTACATCTTGTTCAAGAATCCGCTGACCATCAAAGTTAGTAGTGTTTATCTCGCCTTTGTATGATTGCATTGCGAGAGTTTTGTCTCCTTTTAACTCTAATGTGACAATGACTGATGTGATGATCACAGAAGTCACGCAAAAAATTAGTAAAACCAATTCCATATTTCCCCCATTTGATTGTTTCAAGGATACGGAAACTGTGTCCGTTCTTTATTTTTTTCAAACTTTGAGACTTAGAGTTGAACCGAGTTTGATATATATTTTTAAAGTTTGTGTTTCTGAAGGTTCAATTAGACTGACCAGAGATTATGCAGAAAACAGACCAGCAAAAAATTCTCTACTTTGACTTACCAGACAATTTTTCTGCAAATCAGTAATCCGAGTGAATATTTTCTGCAAATTTGTTGATACATTAAATGCTTTTTGTACGTTCTAGATGAATGACAGAACTGCTTCAATCTGGCACTGAAATTGTATTACAAACTGGACATCAAAAGCTTATAGAACATTCATCTCAATTGATCATGATAAACTCATTACTGTTCATACGTTCTGGCGCAATACTGATCCATTTTTGTCTGATACTGGTGTTTGCGGCACCAGTATGGGCTGTACGCGTAAAGGATGTAGCAGGAATACGGGGTGCACGTGACAATGAATTGATTGGCTTTGGTATAGTTGTCGGTTTGGATGGTACCGGAGATTCGCAGGAAAGTTTGCTTTCAAGAAAGCCAATCGTTAACGCATTGGAAAGGATAGGAATTAGCTTAAAGAGTCAGGACATTCTAGGACGAAGTATTGCGGCGGTTTGGCTGACGGCGACTCTACCGCCTTTCGCAAAATCTGGGCAACGTCTTGATATTACAGCCGCGACTATAGGTGACGCGGTTTCTCTGCGTGGTGGAATTTTGATTATGGCACCGTTACGGGGGCCAGATAGACTTGTTTATGCGGTGGGACAGGGCCCAATTGCGGGGATTCCGAAAGGAGTTAGTCGTGCGATTGCGTTGCCGGATGAGGAATTGGCTAATTTGCCGATCGGTTCAAGAATGGTCGCTTCTGTAGGTCAAATAATTGGCGGAGCACTTGTTGAACGGGAAATTAGTTTGAATCTGAACAGTCGGGCCAGATTGTTTATGAATTTGCACTCACCAGATTTCACCACTGCTTTTCGTCTTGCAAAACTGATCAATCAGAATTTAGGTTTCCGGAGTGCACGTGCACAGGATGCTGGTACAGTTGAAGTTTCTGTACCTAGCAGTTATTTAGGTAATACCGTTGAACTTGTTTCTTTCATAGAAAATTTGGAAATTTCTCCGGATCATACTGCCAAAGTTGTACTCGATGAACGCTCCGGAACGGTGGTGATGGGAGGCAGTGTGAGAATTTCACCAATTGCTATTTCGCAAAACGGATTAAATATTCAGGTTAAACTTCAAACTCCAAACCAGCAAAATGAACAGGGTGTGTTGGCAGAGGGTGAAATACTGGATGCCAGTGTTTTTATGCTAAAAGGCGGTGCGGACTTAAAGGATATTGTAAACGGTTTTAATAAAATAGGTGCTTCAAGCAGAGATTTGATTGAGGTGCTAAAAGCAGTAAAAACAGCAGGAGCACTTCATGCGGAGTTGGTGATACGATGAAATTATCAATGCCATTGCCTTTGTCTGCACTGACTCAACAGGCAAATCAACTGAAGAAACTCCCTCAGTCAAAAGGTGTTTCTGATGACGCTAAACTGCGTGAAGTGGCCAATGATTTTGAAGCAATATTTATTCAGCAGATGTTAAAAACTATGCGAAAAACATCTTTTGAATCGGATCTGCTGCCAAAATCTGAAGGAGAAAAAGTTTTTCAATCTCTGCTAGATGAACAGTATGCTCTGATTTCAGCCAAGTCTGGAAGTCTGGGTCTCGGAGAGATGATCTATCAGCAATTAAAACCAAAGGCGGATAAGAAATAATAAAACACTAAAGTTTTGTGATTAAACAGCCGATACTCGCAATAAGGTGTTCATGCGAGAAATCCGGGATTAAAAAACAAAAATCTTCCGGATCCGCGAATCACCTTAGCTGAGGCCCAAAACTGAAGTGGCAATTTCTGCTATTTTCTGGAATTTTTTTCCTGAATCTTGTTATTTAACACGCCCTATGGGCCTTCTCAGATTAGTGGACTGAACCTTTATTGTTGCGCTCGTCTGAGTCTGCGGGTATGCTTGTCGGCTTACACCGGACATTCTCGCAGAATTAGGGAACTTAACATTTAACATTAAAAGGTGGATATGAAAATTACTGGACAACAACCCCCCGAATTTCATGGAGTAAAGGGAGGAACTGCTAAAGAAAATCAGAAAACCACAGATCGTTCCGGAGGTGTCGGGGAAAATTTGGAAACGCCTGACAAGAATTCTACGTTTGTGATGAATAAAATAAAAAATCGAATTTCCACTGAACCGGAAGTACGAGCGGATCGGGTTGCAGATCTTAAAGCCAAGATAAAAGGTGGTGAATTTAAGGTAGATTCTCAACGTCTGGCAAAGGCCATGTTGGATGATGCTTTAAGAGAAGATACGGTCTGAATCATAAGCACATGAAATAATATGGTGTCTATGGCGAACCTTTAAAAAAGGTGTTATGGAAGAATTGCTTAATATTTTGCGACAGGAAGTCGAACTGCACGAGCAGTTGATTTCGATGCTGGAGATAGAATTCGAAGGTTTTGGCCGATTACGTGGTTCAGAATTGTTAAAACTTCAGGGAGAGAAGTCTCGCTGTGTACGTGCCACTGTCCGGCTTGAGAATGAGAGAATTCAGCTTGTGGATAAGCTTGCCGATTCCTGGGAAATGACTACGAAAGAACTTACATTGAGTGTAATTATTAGTCATGCGACTGAGGAATTCTCAGCACCACTGCAGCAATGTTTTGATCAATTGAAGAGTTTAATATACAAAATTCAAAAGATTGCTGATAAAAATTCTCTTCAGGCATCAGGCCGTTTAAAATCGGTTGAGTCTTCGATCCAGTTCATGAGCCAACTCCAGAACGGTCCTCCGACTTATTCCGATGTGGGAAAAATACAAACAGCGACGAGTATAATTTCTCGCACAGAAGTCTGATTTTATTGTAGCTAGGATCTTTTAGAAACCATAATTATTTCTTCATTTTTACCATGTCTTCGCTCAATAGTTCCTTAAATTTGGGACAACGCGCCCTGAGTATTAATCAGCGCGCAATGCAAACAGTTGGGCATAACATTGCCAATCAAGAGACCGAAGGCTTCTCTCGCCAACAGGTACGCTCAGGCACGTCTGCACCGGATCCAACTGGTGTGGGAGGCGGAGCCGATGCGCAACCAACCTCACGGGTTTACGACAAATTTGTGCAGCGCAAAATTCTCCAAGAAAATCCCCGTTCTGGAATGTTTAGGTCACGTGGAGAGTTTCTGCAAAAAATAGAAATAATTTTTAGTGAAACAGAAGGTAACGGTTTACACAAAGCCTTAAACGAGTTTTGGAACTCGTGGAGTCAACTTTCAAATCAACCTGAATCTGAATCTGCGAGGATGCAAGTAAAGGTAAAAAGTGATGTACTGGCTAGTCGTTTTCGTGGAATGTATTCCCAACTCAGTGGTTTGCGCAAAGAAATTAATGGACGCCTCGTGGCGACTGTTAACAAGGTAAATGAGTTGGGTCAAAAAGTAGCTGAGTTGAATCGCCAGATTAATTCTTTTGAAGGAGGAGGACATCGTTTAGCAAACGATATGCGTGATGCACGAAATCAGGCAATTGAAGAATTGTCAGATTTAGTTGATGTAAATTCCTTTGAGGATCCCAATGGACGTACCACGGTAATTATAGGCCGTGACTGGACTCTTGTTGAAGGAAATAACCACTACCAACTTGAAGGAAAAATGAAGGGTGGCGAATTGGGGATGCTTAATATTGACGGTGTTTCAACAAACGATAACCGTCGTGATTTGACTAGAACTTTTCGTGAAGGTGAAATGAGCGAAATGTTAAGAATGCGAGACTCTACAATCGTAGAGTATCAGAAAAATCTTGACGAAATAGCTTTCAGTCTTGCAGGAAAGATCAACAAGATTCACGCTTCTGGTACCGGAATTAACTCCGCGAAAGAAATGATGAAGAGTACCTTTGGTTTAAATTCTACTGCACTTAATCAACCCCTGCCTTTTTTGAAAGATGGTATTTTTCAGCTCCATTTGGTCGATCCTTACAATGAAATATTGGAAACGTACGAGATAGAAATACAGGCAGGTAAAGATACACTTCCGGAAATCGTAAAGCGCCTCAATCAAACTGTCAACGATCCCGGATTATTAAAGGCTTCAATTGAAGGAGACGGTTCATTGCTCTTGCAAAGTGGTACTGATTACAAGTTTATTTTTGGTGAAGATCAATCCAGCCTCGCCAAGGTTCTTGGTTTAAACAGTTTCTTTGATACTCTTAAAGGTGCAGAAGATATTCAGTTGAGTGGTCATATTCTTGATAACACAAATAATATTTCTACAGGCAAAGATCTTATTTCAGGAGATAACCGGATCGCGCTGGAAATTGCTAAGCTGCAGACAAGGCCAACCATGAGGGATGATACCATGACTTTTGACGAGTATTACAATGGTGTGCTCACAGGCATGGGATTAGAAATTCAAAGAAATAATACTGAAAAGGCACAACAGGAAAGTATGGTAAAGCAGTTCAAAGAAATTCGGAGTTCAATCAGTTCAGTTAATATGGATGAGGAACTGGCAAACATGATGCAGTACCAGAAAGCTTATGAAGCCTCAGCACGTTTTATCAATACTGTTGATAACATGATGGAAACTGTTATTAATATGTAAAATAAGTTTTATAATGAATGGATAAAAGCTTTAAAAACGTATCATTTTGATCTTCTAGGTGTTAAACAATTATTTGTTGAAAAATGTTAGGAAAAACTTTAACTCGAATCAAAAATTCTTTTAAATGCGAGTGACTGAGGTTACAAAACGTGACCACGTAATTGACAATATACAAAGATCTTCAGGTAAGCTTCAGGATATACAAGTCCAGATGGCAACAGGTCGACGTTTGAACAAAACGTCTGATGATCCGATAGGTGCGGCAAGATCACAGGATATTGTTGCTACTATGTCTTCACAAAAACAATTGCTCCAGAATGTTGAAGACAACATCGCATGGCTTCAGCGTTCCGAACTGGAAATCAGTGGTATTAATGAAATGTTAGGGCAGATACGTACTTTAGCGCTTTCCCAGTCGGGTAGCGATTCTAACGAAGAAACGAGGCAGATGGTGGCCCGTGAATTTTCTGCTGCTAGAAAAACTTTATTTGATACAGGCAATGCACGAGAGGGCAAGCTTTATTTATTTTCCGGGATCAAAAGTCTTTCTCCGGCATTGAAAAAAAACGATATCTTTCAACCAGCTAAAGTAGATAAAAAAGGAGTTGTGCAAAAAGACATCCGTGATTTACTTGATGTAAATCAATTTCGGGCACAATTTGAGGGATTTTCCTCAAACAATTATCGAATCAAAGTCACAAAAAGTGGAGTCTGGGGACAGGCAAGGATTAAAATTTCGGATGATGGAGGCAGAACATGGAGCAAAGAGCAAACTTTACGTCCTGTAACACATGTTTTTAATCCTGATGGAAAGCAGAATGATCAGGTTGTGTTAAAATTTTCGGATCAGGAGGGTCGTCTAGGTAATGTTCTTCCGAGACAATTTGATTTTAATTCTGAGAAGTCAGCGGAATTTGACATAGATTCACTGGGGATTTTATTCCCTGAAGGGATTGAGTTTGTCTATCAACCGAATCCGGAAGTGACTTATAATGGTTCTGTTCATAAAAAAGAAGCCCTAATTTCAAATGGGCTTACTATTCCGGTTAATGTGACTGCTAAGGAACTGTTGCTTGGAGGAGAAGAAGATGGGGTAGACACGTTTTCTTTGCTTGCTACTATGGAGCGTGCCCTTATAGCGAATGATGGCATTGCGATTGCAAATCGTTTAGGCGAGCTAGAATTAGCACAAAACCAGATTTTAAAACAACAAGCGGATATTGGTAACACAATTCGTGAACTCTATGCAACTCAGGCAAAGATAGAAAACCAGCAGTTTGAGAAAGAGAGGCAACTTTCGGATATTCAAGATCTCGATATTGCAGAAGCAACTGTTGACCTGAAAGTCGCTGAAGCTAACAACAAACTATCACTTAATACAGGTGCACGTTTAATCCAGCCGACACTATCTGATTTCCTGCGCTAATTTATCAAATTTTTTTGAAATATTTTCAGTTCCTTTAAATATAAGGAACCAATCGTTTAAAAGGTAAGAAGCTATGCTCATACTGACACGGAAGTCGGGAGAAAGCATAACCATTGGTGATGATGTAAAGATCACGGTGGTCGAGGTCAAAGGCAAACAAGTGCGAATTGGAATTGATGCGCCCCGGAGTTATATCATCCACAGAGAAGAAGTATATATTTGCATTCAGGAAGAAAACAGGCGTGCAGCTGAAGAGTCGCCACTTTCTTTAGCCGGACTTAAAAATCTTTTAGGTAAACTCTAATCCAAATCAAATATATATGCTCATTCAAACTTCGCGTTTCGGCGAGATTGAAATAGAAGAAAATCAGATAATAACTTTACCCTCTGGTTTAATTGGCTTTTCCGAAGATCGTCGTTTTGTAATAAGAGAAGATGAAGCAGCGTCTCCTTTCCGTTGGCTCCAGGCAGTTGATAATGAGGTGCTTGCTTTTGTTATGATTGAACCACATGTCTCTATTTCAAATTATGAACTTGAATTAACTCAGGATAATTTAAAGAAATTGAAAGCAGAAAGTATCAATGACTTGTCAGTATTTGTCCTAGTTACCATGGCCAAAAAAATGGAAGAAGTAACGGTAAATCTTCAGGGGCCGTTGCTTTTTAATCTGGAAAAACGTCTTGGATTACAGTTTATAATACAGGACGGCAAATACTCCACACGCCATCCTTTATTCAGTGAAAATGCTAAAACCTCAACTGCTTCATCTCAGGAAAACCCCGCAGAAGTATAGCAGTTAACTACAAACTAATTTAGATGAAAACAGTTCAGTTCGTTATCTGCTTTGCAGTTGAAAGTCTTGTCCAATCAAGGTTTCTGACAGCAAACACTCTAGAATGAGTGATTTTCAAAGCCCCCTCACTGCTACAGCAGTCAGACGAATATGTTTAGACAATGGACTCGATATTTCAGACAGCCAATGGCAGCTGCTAGAAAAATGGGCCGCTTTATTGCTGGAGTTAAATCAAAAAATAAATTTGATTTCCCGTAAAGAAACCGAATTTTTGTGGGAAAAACAAATCCTGCCCTGTCTCGCGTTGTTGATTTTTCGGAAATTCAGTACTGATACGGAAGTTTGTGATTTCGGTACAGGCGGAGGATTACCAGGAATAATACTGGCGATTGTGCGTCCTGATTTACGCCTGACTCTGCTTGATTCAAGGCATAAAAAAATCGAGGTTGTGCAGCAAATGATCGATAGCTTAAAACTTTCAAATTCCCAAACTGTACTTGGACGCGGGGAAGAATTAGGTAAACAGAGTCTGTGGCATCAAAGGTTCCCGTTCCTGACAGCAAGGTCAGTTGCACCTATGATCGACTTGGTCCGCTGGACTGCGGACTTACGGAAAGAGGAATCTGTGCTGCATATATTTAAAGGTGGAGAAATAAAGGAAGAAGTTTTTGCGGTGTCAAAAGAAGTCCCAGGAGTCAGGGTAAAAAAATCTCTCATGGTACTGAAGGGCTATCCAAAATTAGCGGAGAATCAAAAATATATAATTTCTTTTGATTTTTCCCCAAGCTGATTGCTGAACTGTGCGGCGTATTCAGTCCTTGAGGACAACAGTGAAGCTTTTCAGGAAGTTCTAAATACATATTAAAACAGCTGACATTTTTATGCGTTTAATTTCTGCAAATCTAAACGGTATCCGTGCCGCAGAATCAAAAGGGTTTTTTAAATGGCTTAAATCACAGGAAGCTGATGTGGTTTGTCTACAGGAAACTAGGATACAACCGGAGCAGTTAAGTGATATCATGCTCGAACCTGATGGATTGAAGAGTGCGTTTGAATTTGCTGTAAAAAGGGGATATTCTGGAGTAGGACTTTATTTTAAGAAAAAACCTGACCGAATACAAAAAGGCATCGGTTGGACAGAAATGGATACGGAAGGCCGGTTTATTCAGGCAGATTTTGGTAAATTAAGCATCGTATCACTTTATCTGCCTTCCGGAAGCAGTGGATATATCCGGCAAAACTTCAAATTCAAGGTGCTGGAATTTTTTGAAAGATGGCTGGTGGATGCCAAAAGATCTGGAAGAGAGGTTATCATCTGCGGAGACTGGAATATCGCGCACAAGGAAATTGATCTTAAAAATTGGAAAAATAACCAGAAAAACTCGGGATTTTTACCGGAAGAACGTGCATGGATGACAAAATTATTTACGGAGTACGGTTATGTTGATGTTTTCAGGAAATTGAATCCAAATCCTGGTCAATATACCTGGTGGTCAAATCGTGGAAGAGCAAGGGAGAAAAATGTCGGATGGAGACTTGATTATCAGGTTGCAACTCCCGATATTGCAGTCAAGGCAATAACGGAGTCGATATATACAGCAGAGCACTTTTCAGATCATGCTCCGTTGATTATTGATTATGATTACTCACTTTGAGGACATTGCGCTAGTACTTCACTTACTCAAGATTAAAAACCCGATTAAATATGCGGCGTAAAAAATCCGCTTCCTGTTCTCCGTTCAAAGAATTTATTTTTGTACCATCCGGCTTAAAGAAGAGTAAAGTGACTTTGCCGACGTTGTGATATTCCGCAAACCAGCGGCCTTCTTTTGAGTTAAGGTTTGCAACCAGGAACCTTATTCTTCCTTCATATTCGGGTTTGAGCGAGTTGACCACTCGCTTGAGCGCTCGGCAGGAAGCTCAACCGGGGTCATGAATTTGAACCACCACGTTATC
>Ga0115012_10000560_pt1 | contig 21147 bp, 17 predicted proteins | sample TroAtlMetagenome_FD_88706 | JGI IMG/M metagenome (GOLD analysis project Ga0115012, IMG submission 88706) | Marine eukaryotic phytoplankton communities from Atlantic Ocean - Tropical Atlantic ANT10 Metagenome | ecosystem: Environmental > Aquatic > Marine > Oceanic | place: Tropical Atlantic...
CTCTTCGTGCGCATATCGGAATGGAGTTCGGTCAGGAAAATCCCCGTGGGGGGGCGGGTAATAGGCTCTCTCGGGCTTCCGGTCAACCTGAATTGTGGGGAGAAAGGGTCTGGTATTACGGGGCCCTCGCCACAAAATCTGGTATTTATGAGTGATTGGCTTCCCGGTCCGCTATCTGGCAAGGCTACGAGTTCTCCATCAAGGAGCTAGTTGAGGTTATAGATAGGAATCGCCATGCAATCGATATGGCTTATTTGCGGTGGAACGATGCTATTCCTCGCGGGGGGTGATTGCCCTCCACGGTCTCTCAATTTAAGGATGGAGAGATACGGATTGTTGATGGGGCGACGGAGTGAGACCTCGCAGATGTAGAAAGTGGGCGGAGCATAAGCTCTCTCTTCTGAGATTTATGTCACGGGACCGGGACTTTATGGGAGACTTCCACTGAGCGAGCGGGAAGGTTTATGGTTGGGTTCTGCGTCAACCGCCTCATCCTTGGGTAAAGAGAGACTATGAAGAATACTCCACTTGAAGAGTTGCTGAGGCTTTCACATGAGATTGGCAGGGAGGATCGTCGACTTGCCATCCTTGGCGAAGGTAATACCTCAGCTCGGATCTCGGATGATGAATTCCTGGTCAAGGCCAGCGGCTCATGTCTGGAGAACTTGCGAAGCGATCAGGTAACTCGCTGTCTCTCGAGCAAGGTGCTCACGCTCATGGAGGAGAGCGAGCGGTTATTTTCCAACGAGGAGGTTGATGAGATCCTCCTTGCGAGTAGATGCGACCCAGGCGCGAAAAAGCCGAGTATCGAGACGATGTTTCATGCCTGGCTTCTCTCCCTCGATGGCGTCGATTTTGTGGGTCATTGTCACTCAGAAGCTGCCAACAAGATTCTATGTAGTACCAGGGCGCGTGACTTTGCGGAGAACCGTATCTTTCCCGACGAGATTGTATGCTGTGGGCGGGCCTCAGTCTTTGTAGAGAATTGCGATCCGGGCCTTCCGCTCGCGCTTGGGATCCAGAGGGAGACGCGGGCATACATCCATGAGCATGGAGAGGCTCCGCGGTTAATTTTATTGAAAAATCATGGAATCATTGCCCTTGGAAAAACTGCTGATGCTGTGCTCGCGTGCACATTCATGGCAGACAAGGCAGCGAATATCTTTCAGGGCGCAGCATCTCTTGGAGGTCCGGTATTCCTGCCTCGGGATCAAATCGAGCGCATCGCTGGAAGGCCTGACGAAGTCTACCGGCAGAAGCAGTTGAATCTTTAAGGGAGCCAATGCCATCCATGTATCGATGAGTTTCCTCGGAATTGATCTGGGCACTGGTGGCGTGCGCTGTCTGCTCGTGGAGCACGATGGCACTATCCGATCGGAAAGTTCCCAAGAACTGGGGAATCGTAACTTAGCACGAGAGGCGGGTCGCTCGGAGCAAGACCCCAGGGAATGGGTTCTCGCGCTGGAGGGTGCCATGGATCACTTGTTTTCTGATCCTGCTAATCGTGATGTGCATGCGGTCGCGGTGGATAGCACCTCGGGGACGGTTCTCCCGGTGAGCCGTGATGGCAATCCGCTTGGGATGGCTCTTTTGTATGATGATATGCGGGCTACGGAGGAAGCGGATCGTTGTGGTGAGGTATTTGGAGGAAGGTGCTCTCCGACCTTTTCCCTGCCCAAAATTCGATGGATGCAGAGCCATCTTGATTTGCCGGAAGATGTGCGCTTTCTTCACGCGGCCGACTTCGTCAATAGCTGGCTGGCAGGAACTCCTGAGATTCCAACTGATTTTACCAATGCCATGAAGACGGGGGTTGACCCGGCCCTTGGAAAGTGGCCCTCCAGTCTGGCGGATCTCAGCTTGCCCGAGGTGGTAGCTCCGGGGCAGAGATTTGGAGTCCTGAGTGAAAGGCATTGCAAGCGATGGCGATTGCTCCGGGAGGTAGTGCTTGTGAGTGGAGCGACCGATTCGAATGCAGCATTTTACGCCTCTGGAGCTGCCAGTCCGGGGGACTGGTCAACAACCGTTGGAACAACGATGGCGATCAAGGGTCTCAGTGAGAGAAAAATCGAAGACCAGCAATCGAGAATCTACTGCCATCGGCACCCGGATGGATCGTGGTTACCGGGTGGCGCGTCGAATGCCGGTGGAGAGATAGTGCGTCGACGTTTCGGGAATCGTATTGAGGAAATGGAAGCGCGCACACAGGAACGGAGAGAGACCAGCCATCTCATATATCCCTCAGTCCGGCAGGGTGAGCGCCTTCCGTTTGCCAGTTCTTCCTTCAAGCCCTTTTGTGAAGGTGATGAGGATGATGAAGTAGGATTTTTTCTGGGTTGTTTAGAGGGGCTAGCGTGCCTTGAGGCACTGGTATTCGAGTTGATCGAATCTCTAGGGGGAGTTGTCGGAGAAATTGTCTATGCGACCGGGGGAGGATCCCGAAGTCGGCGGAGTCTTCAGGTGCGAGCTGATATGCTGTGCAAATCTATCAAGATACCAGCCCACCCCCATTCGGCAATGGGAGCTGCGATTCTGGCTGCAGCCGGATTTCATCATGATCCTGTTGGGAACTGGTCTCGCAGAATGGTAAAAATGTCTCAGGTCGTAGAGCCTGAGAGCGGGAGAGAGAGCTACTACCGGGACCGATTTCTTGAATTCAGGGCGCGCTGCCATCAATCCCTCATCTAGTGCCATGCCAATCGATTTAGTCATCTCAGATCTCGATGGAACGATCGTGGAGACCGAGGATTACCATCGGAGGGCATACAATGCTCTGTTTCGTGAGTTAAACCTTTCGCGGGAGTGGAGCGAGGAAGATTACAAGGCGCGGCTTGCTACGATGGGCGGAGCAAAGTTCGATGAGATTCTCCCATGGCTCTCGCAGCCCGTGGAAAATCATGTAGAGACCTGCAGGACGTTGTATGCGCGAAAGACGGAGCTGTATGTGGATCTTGTTGTAGATGCCCTCAAACGTGGAGATCTGGCTCTCCGGCCCGGGGTGAAATCCCTCTTTAAGCAGCTCATCGATTCCGGGGTGGGCCTGGCTGTTGGATCGGCGTGCGTCAAGTGGGCCGCGGAGAGAGTCCTTCAGGCTTCGCTGGGTAAGGAGCTCGTTTCGTCGCTGGCAACGGTGTGTGCCGGTGATGATGTTGAGGCGAAGAAGCCCGATCCGGCGGTATATCTACTGGTAGCACAGCGTTGTGGGGTAGAGCCTCGAAACTGTTTTGTCATTGAGGATACAAGGCACGGAATGGAGGCCGCTCATAATGCTGGAATGCGTTGTCTTGTGACACCTAGCGAGCTTGCAAAAGGTGATGTGTTTCAGGGAGCCGCGGGAGAACTTGAAAGCCTCGAGGGACTCGGAATTCAGGATTTACAAGTGTTTTGGGAAAGGTGCTAAGCGTGGCGGTGGTGGATTAGTCGCTTGTCAGGACTGGGCAAATCAAGGAAGACATGGAGATGATTCGGCCTGCTTTAGTGCTGGTGCTTTGCTCGCTGGGAGTGATCGACGGCGCCGGCCGGCCCAACATTCTCTTCGCGATTTCAGATGATCAGTCCTGGATGCATGCGAGCGCCTATGGTGACAAGGGCACGAGCACTCCGGCATTCGATCGGATCGCAGAGGAGGGAATTCTCTTCACGCATGCTTATGCTTCCTGCCCCTCCTGCATGCCGTCCCGGACCTCAATTCTTACCGGACGGAACATGTGGGAGACTGGACCCGGGGGAAACCTGATGGGGACCTTGAAAGCTGAGTATGCCATTTTCTCGCTCCTTCTCGAGCAATCCGGATATCAGCTGGGTGCAACAGGGAAGACTTGGGGACCGGGAAAATTGGAGGGATTTACTCCGGCGGCGGGGAAAACGTTGCCACTCCGTTCGTATTCCTCGATCCAGACTGAGGCGATTCTTGGGGAATCTTTCCACCGCAGGACATTGAAGCAGCGACGTCCGGGAATGAGTAATCTGGACTATGCTGCCAACTTTGAGGACTTCCTCGCTGCAAGGGACAAGGATAAGCCCTTCTTTTTTTGGTATGGCTCGAATGAACCCCATCAGGGGTTTGAAGAAGGCGCATGGAAAAAAGAGGGAAAGAACCTTGCGGATGCACTCGTCCCCGGAAGCCTTCCCGATGACCCGGTTGTGCGGGGAGAATTTCTTGATTACGCCCTCGAGATCGAGCACTTCGACAGGCATCTCGGAAGGATGATAGAGTTGCTCGCAAGGGAGAATCTTCTTGAGAGCACTCTCATCGTGGTAACCAGTGACCATGGAAATCCAATGCCAAGGTCCAAGTGCAACCTTTATGATTCCGGAACCCGGGTGCCCCTCGCTATTCGGTTTCCTGGACCCGCCAAGGAAGGAGCCACTCGTCGAGATCTGGTTAACCTTATTGATCTTGCTCCCACTTTCCTGACGGCGGCAGGAGTTGAGATCCCACAAGAGATGAGTGGACATCCACTGCAGTCATTACCTGAGGCAGGAGCTGCCGTGTCGCGTGATTTTGTAGTCACCGGATTTGAGCGTCATATTATCTGCCGCCGTGATGGAGTGGGCTATCCTGCACGGTGCATCCGAACTAATTCTTTTGCCTACATCCGGAATTATGAACCGGATCGCTGGCCGGCCGGCGATCCGGATTTCGTGTCCTCTCATCAAGGATTTCTTGGGGACTGCGACCGGGGGGCAACCAAGGAGTTCCTCATGAATAATTCCAGTGAAACCAGAATAGCGCCTTACTATCGGCTCTCTTTTGGGCGACGTCCTCCGGAAGAGTTGTATGATATGAAGCGGGATCCGCATCAGTTGAGGAATCTTGCGGAGGAGGAGAAATTTGCAGAGGTAAAGTCATCTCTTCGACAAAAGATGGAGGATTATCTTCGTGTGACTGGTGATCCTCGGATGCAGGGCCAGTCTCCGTGGGACGGCTACGATTTCACCGATAAAAGGATCTTTGGGAATCCGCGGTGGAGAGAGGAGGGGCTCGCACTTCCAAGCTTGATTGTCGAGGACCGCGACACCGATGGTGACGGTCTGGCAGACGGTCAGGAGCTGGCATTCGGTAGTGATCCGTTTAACGCGGCCTCCCTCCCGGTTGATCCGGTTGTGCAGCCGTCCTTCGTGCCAATCAACGCGCAGGATTCCGGGGTCTACGGACCTGACTTCTCTACTCCCGGTGTGGATTACCAGGAGAACAAGTATCCCGCTGCTGTGATTGCCAACGGCCGGAGCCTCAACAACTACAACGTGCACCTTTCCGGCAGCCCGACACCGAATTCCTCAGTCACTGCGGTCCAGCCATGGACAAGTCACGGGGATGGCGGAAACTTCTCCACTCGGAACAGCCCGTTTGTTGACGGCGGTGGTGACAACTTCACTGTGCGTTACAACGGCTACCTCGACATGAGGGGTTACGACGCTGGTCAATACACCATTCACCTTCAGTCCGATGATACGAACTACTTCGTGATGGACACCGTGGACGGCACCGTGATTGCGGATGATCCGAGCTGCTGTAACGAGCGCACTCAGGCTTTCTCCATCAGCATCGCTGGCGTCTTCCCGTTCGACAACGTGTTTGGTGAGCAGGGCGGCGGTGAGTGGACCGACGTAGCGATCAGCGGACCTGGCATCACCGGGATCGTGGCCCTCGGAGACACCGAGAACGGCAGCCCGCCAGTCTACACTATCGGTTCCGGTGTGGAGGCTCCAGTGGAGCGCCCTGCTCCGATCGAACCCGCCACATCTGAGTAACGAGAAAGCGAAGGATTCAACTTGGAGAGGTGGAGTGATCAAAGAGACCCCTTGGGGCGCTTGTTCGCCCTGAGACTGGCATCAAACTTCTTTGCGAGGTCCCGAAGACGATTGACGATGCGGGGGTGATCTTCGGCTATATTTCTTTTCTGACTGAGATCCTTTTCAAGATCGTAGAGGGTCACCTCTGTCTGTTTCTGAATATAGGGGCCGGGAATGCCGTCCTGTCCCGGTTGATCTTTCAGGCTGCGATAGGAGTGATTGAGGTGGAGACTCCATTTCTCAGAGCGAACGGCTTCAAGCCGGTCTCCACGGTAAAAGAAATATGCCTCGTGCGGGCTTTTGGCCTTTGCGGGATTAGTGAGCAGGGCAGTGATATCCCGCCCATCAATCTGGTGTGGGGGCTCTGTGCCTCCCACAATATTCTGGATCGTGGGAAAAAGATCAATGTGCATGGCCGGAGTATGGCAAGCTTGGCCCGCAGGAATTCTCCGGGGCCAACGTACGATACAGGGGACCCGCTGCCCTCCCTCCCATGTGGTTCCCTTTCCTTCGCGGAGCGGATGAGCACTTCCGGCGTGGTTTCCGTAGCTTAACCAAGGCCCGTTGTCGCTGGTGAACAAGACCAGGGTATTGTCCGCTAGATCGAATTTTTTCAGGGCTGAAAGGATCTGGCCGACAGACCAGTCAATCTCCATGATGACGTCTCCATAAAGTCCCTGTTCAGATTTGCCCTTGAATTTTTCTGAGACAAAGAGGGGAACGTGAGGCATGGAGTGGGCCACGTAGAGAAAGAAAGGTTTGGTCCTGTTACGGGTAATGAAGTCTACTGCCTTCTCAGTATAAGATGTCGTGAGGCCAACCTGATCCTCGGGCGAGACCTCTTTGTTAATGATCTCGTTTCCCTCAATCATGGGAAGGTGAGGCCACCGCTTGAGTCGCTTTTCCATTGAGAGATGACGGACGCCAGGATGGTAGGGCCACATGTCATTGGAGTAGGGCAATCCATAATATTCATCGAAACCATGCTGGAGAGGCAGAAACTTCCTGAGGTGGCCCAAGTGCCACTTTCCAAAAAGAGCAGTGGCATAACCAAGGTCCTTGAGCATCTCAGAGATAAGAACCTCGTCGTCGGCGATGCCCCCCAGCGAGCTCGGACCAGGGGCTCCGAGCATGTTAATACGATTCGGGTAGCAGCCGGTAAGTAGTCCGGCTCGTGAGGCACCACACACTGCCTGAGGGACATACCAGTTGGTAAAGCGCAGCCCCTCGTCCGCCATCCGGTCGAGATGAGGTGTCGAGAACCCCTTCGCGCCGAACTTTCCTACATCAGCATAACCCTGATCATCAGTCATGATGATGATAATATTGGGGGCCTGACTGGAGGCTTTGTTTCCTTCTGCAGAGGCAGCGACTGGCGCAAAACTGATGATAAGCGTTAGAAGGAGGAGATGTATGATATTCATGATGCTGCAAACTGCCCCATGGTCGGGTCTTTGGGATAGGGAATGGAAAGCGAACCATCTGGAGATAGGAAGCGAGAAATAATCGAGTGAGGTGTAACGGCCTCTCCAGTGCGGATTTAGATGGAAATGGATACGATGCGCTGAGTTGCACTTATGCTTCACATAGGGTGAACTGAGGCGTGAGATTCTCCTGTCCCTCCTGTAATCAGGCTCTTCTGGCCCAGCAATTCGCCTCAGAGACCCAGGTGAAGTGCCCCTTCTGTGGAACAAACTGTACCGTTCCTGCTCTCGGATCCCTGTCTGCTCCGGGTGCGGTTTCCCAACAGCAGGACCCTGCTGCAGAGGGTAGCCCGGGGGGACAGAACTGGGGAAGTGCCGGCAACCGTGAACTGTGGACAGGCTTTGCCATTGGTGCTGCAATCAGCGCAGGCTTTCTGCTCATGATGCTTCCTTTCAAGGATGCTTACTTTGGTGCTCTCTTTCTTGATCGCGGATGGGTGCCTTTCGTTCTCGTTCTCTTCCTCGGATGGGCAGTCGGAATCATGATCCTGAAATACCGGCGGCTGAAAGTGGAGCGACGTGCGCTGATCATGGATGTTCTCCCGGTTTCCATCGCGGATGCGATTACTCCGCAGAATGTCGACAACTTCCTTAGCTATCAGGCCACTTTGCCAGCCAAGCTGGGGGACAGTTATATGCTTCGACGGATTCGGAGGGGTCTTGAGCACTTTAAGGCCCGTGAGAGCAATCCTGAGGTAGCGAGCATGATGGAGATGCAGTCCGAAATTGATGCGGGAAAGATCAGTGGCAGCTATACCCTTGTGAAAGTTTTTCTCTGGGCCATTCCGATCATGGGTTTTATCGGGACGGTGCTCGGCATTTCGACCGCTATTGCAGGATTGGCAGGAGGTATGTCGGGGACTCAGGAAATGGCTTCGCTGATGGATCAGTTGACAGAGGTTACGGTCGGGCTTGGAGTTGCTTTTGATACAACTCTGGTTGCTCTGTGCATGAGCATTCTCTTAAGTTTTCCCGCCAGTGGAATGCAGAAGGCGGAGGAAGACCTCCTGGCTTCGGTGGACAGTTACTGCCTTGAAAACCTTCTTAAGAGGCTCAGTGATGCTGGGGGTGTTTCAGATATTGCCGATAATACCCGATCTCTTGCGAATGCCCTTGCCCCGGTTCTTGCGGAGAGCCAGCAAGACCTTCTCCAGCAGTTAAGGGAGGTTGGAGAGGGGATGGCCGAGGGGCAGGCGAAACAGCTCCAACTGGTGGAGCAGACCACGGCTGCGATCGTTTCGCAACGATCCGTGATTGAGGAGAAGGTTGGGGCAATGGCGGAAAGCCTGGAGGTTCAGTCCAAGCACACTCTCGAGACGACATCGGAGAGGGTGAAGGCCTCATTTCAAGTCCTTGCGGAAGGGATGAAAGAGCTTAACAAGGTGCTTCGGGAACTGGACGGAAAGCAGGTCAAGATTGAGAAAAAAAGGAAGTGGTTCTGAGTGTAGCGGTCGAAAAGCTGGAGAAATCGCAAAATTAATATCAGACAATGGCCAGGGGGCGAACATCTGCGGGACCAGAGATCTCGTTATTTCCATTCCTCAGCATCCTTGCGTGCCTGATTGGCTCTCTCACGATTCTGATTGTCGCTCTGAGTGTGTCGGAGGTTCTTCAGGGTCGGAAAGACGAAGCGGTCGCCCGGGCTGAAGACTATGTTGCACTGCAGGATGAAATGGTAGAGCGGGAGGCTGAAATTGAGCTGAAGGAGCAGGAGCTGCAGCAAACGAATGCTGATGCCGTGGGTCTGGCCGAGCTTAAGGAGCAGATTGAGAAGATCTCGGTAGAGATCGAGACTCTTCGGAAGGCAGGGTCAAAGGTTCCTCCGCTTGTCCGTCAGGTTGACGAGGCGAAGGAGGAACGGGAGAAAGTCCGGGATGCTGCCAAAAAAGTTGAGGCGGGGTTGATTGAGGGGAAAGAAAAACTGGGAGAGCTTGCCAAGCAGGCTGGGAGAGGGCTTCCCCTGAGGATTCTTTCGAACTCCAACTATTTCCGGAAGGTCACTCCTGTTTTTGTGGAAGCGCGTAAGGAGGGGGTGGTGATTCACAGCCCTTCCCAGCGAGTGGAGGTAGCTCGTAAGGAGATATCAAAGAATGCAAAGTTCCGGCAGGCGGTGGAGTATGTGGCATCGAAAGAAAACCGGATCATCGTATTTCTTGTAAGGGATGATGCGCGAGCCAGTTTCTATGTGGCTCGTGATTTCGCGCGGGGAGTTGGTGCGGTGACAAGTAAGGTCCCTCTGATCGGTGGAGGAGATCTGGACCTCAAGGAATTCTTCAGTAAACGACGCTGACAAGGTCATGGCACGACGTAGAAAAAGAGATGATGCGATGGGGAGCTTGGACTCTCTTCTCGATACTATGACGAATGTAGTGGGAGTTCTTATCGTTGTTCTGATTGTCACTCAGGTAAACGTCTCGAGTACGGCCAAGCGGATTCGAGCCAATCTCCCGGAAGTAACCGCTGCGATGATGTCTGAGCTGGAGGCGAAGGAGAAAATCGTAATGGAGCGCCTCGTTCAGCTGAAAGAGCCCGAGATGGTGACCCCTGAGGATGTGGAGAAGGCACGAGGAGATTTGAGAGCCTTGCTCGCGAACCGGAAAGAGCTCAGAAACAGCGAAGCTCGTTTCAAGAAGCTGGATCTCGAGTTGGCAATCATTGAGCAGGAGGTTGAGGAGCTAAAACAGAAGCTGGTATCCGAGGGTGGCAAACTGGCACAGTTGAGAAGCAAGGCAGAGGAGGAAGAGGAAACTCTCAGAAACAAGAAGCCTAAACTGGTCCGCCTTCCCAATCCCCGTATTCCGGAAGAGGAAGCGGAAGAGATCCGTATGATCATTCGTGGTGGGAAATTGATTCATTTCGACCGGGAGGGAATCCTCGACGCCATCGCAGCCAAGGTGACACCAAGGAAGGATCTGCTTTCCCGCGATCCCAAATACAAGAGCCGCTATGAGAGAGACAAAATCATGCCACTTCTGGATAAATTAACGGAAACCCACCCCCTTTTCCGGTATGAATTCAAGCTGCACGAAAACGGGCATCTCCAGGTATTTTGTTACCCGAGGGATGGGAAGGGTGAAGATCTCAAGGACCTTGCAAAACCGAGATCCGCTGGCAACAAGGTGATGGTTGCGGCATCATTCGACCGAGACTATCTTCGGTTTTTTGTGACCAGAGATTCATTCGAGCACTATATCAGTGTTCGGAGAACTGCTGAGGACAAGCGGATCCCGGTCGGCTGGATCTTCGCGGATGATGCTGCGCGTCAGACGCTGAACCTCGGAGAGCGAAAGATCTGGGCTACCCCTCATCCTGACTGGAAGCCGCCGGCGCAGAAGCCCGGGAAGAAGCCCCCGGCAAAGAGAAAGCCGACGGAGGATATTCTCGACTGAACGGGCCTCGTTCTGCTGATTACTTCCAGCTGTAGGCGGTGAGACCCTTGAGGTCCCGGATATAGACTTCGTCCCCACACACTACGAGATGAGCCCACGTTGCTCGGCCGCTTACCTCGATCTTGCCGGCGGGCTTAAATCCTTCCGGGCTGGCGTCGATGAGAAGAAGATATCCCCGACTGTCCAATGCGAGAATCTGCTTTCCGTTTGCTACCATCGACCAGTAATCACCAAATACCTCCCCGGTGGACCAGAGGACTTTCTTTTTCACCGGATCGATGCAGTGGAGACGCTTGTCGCGTCCATGCATGTAAATCAGGCCATCAACGACAACTGGCGAGGACATGTATCCTTCAACCTTATGCTGCCACAGGGAGGAGACGTCCTGCTTGTTTCCCTTTGTGTCAACTCCATACCAGAAGGTGCCACCACCATAGGTAGAGGTAAACACCTTGTCGTCGATAACGGTGGGAGTAAGGATGTTCATTCCCCGGAAGGCTTTGACCGGAGTCTTCCAGATAACTTTACCATCATGCGGGGCGATCCCCGCGAGTTCCATACGAGTTTGCACCACAATCTGGTCGCGCTTTCCGATTTGGGCGCGAACCGGTGATGAAAATGCGGAGCCGAACATTGCTCTCTCATCGGAGAGGGATTTCCACATCGTTTCTCCGTTGTCCTTGCGGATCTTGCGAAGGGCGCTGCCGACTTGGACGTAAATGCTATCCTTGTCCAGTAGGGGAGAGCAGACAAAGCCGAACTGAGGTTTTGTTGTTTTTTCCTTCTTGGGAAAGTCGACGCTCCACTTTTCTTTCCCGGTTGCGATGTCCAGAGCGACAAGGACGTCCAGCATTCCGCCAATGTAAATATTCTTGCCGTCCGCTGCTGGAGAACTTCTCACCCAGCTACCGTTTTTAGCAGCAAAAAACGGAACCTTCATGGATCCTGCCCATGAGCTTTCCCAGAGCTGCTTTCCGGAATCACGATCGAACGCCCGTACGATTTCGTTCTTTTTGGACTTGGTCTCAACGGTAATCACTCGGTTGCCCGAGACGATGGGAGAAGCATATCCCTCGGCGAGGCCGACCGACCATTTCTTCTTGAGATTACCCTCAGTCAGTTCGCTTGGCCAAGCCTTGGCAGACTCATGAATCTGACTGTCGCGGGTCGGGCCTCTCCACTGAAGCCAGTCGGGTCGCGCGGCGTAGACCGAAGTGCTTATCAGCGTTGTGGTAAGAAGGGTCGAAATAATACGATTCATGACTAGCGAGTGTTTTGGGGATCGATGGACCCGGAAAGACTTCACGGGTTGAGTGCAAAGTGCCTACTTTCGAGAGAGGGTCAATGTTTTGTCTCAGATTCTGGATGGATGCAGTTCCTAGGGCAATCAATGCATCTCCACAGCGCAGGAACCTAGTCCTCCGGTGAAATAGTTGAACTGCACGTTGGGGTGGTCTGCGAGCAGGGACATGGGAACGGCAGAATCGGCGATTCCCTTGGATATCATGAAAGCGGTAAGGCGCTGGCCGAGCGGATTGTCGTGGGTTCCGGCCTGCCAGATGGAAACCTTTTCGGCCTGCCAGGTTTCGACTGGACCTACAGTAACTGCTTGATTGGGCACCATCGTGATATTTCCACCGCCAGAAGTGCGGGCATTCTGGGCGAGCGTTACAGGATGTAGATCAACTACCCGTGTTGTCAGCTTGCGGTATTCTTCCGGCAGGGGAGGAGAGTCCAGATATTGTCCTTCACGTCGAGGAGGGTCGTTGAAGGCCCAGTGCTTAATGTCACCCTGTCCTCCCTGCATGATCGCACATCGTATAGTTCCATTCCAGGAATCGATGTAGCGCCGGGTGTCCGCAGCAGGAAAGTGAAGATTGCTCTCGGGAAACCCGCTCTGGATGTGGTTGAAACACAGTTCACGGTCAGCCCTTTCAAAGGAAAGAGGATGATTCAGGGAGACTTCCTTTCCATCATCTCCTATCCATTCGTCCATGCCCCAGAAGTGAGCATCAGAAACGTCAATTTCCAGTTCATTGACAAGTCGGGCCACAAGGGGGAGTTGCTCAGTCGGTCCGATGGGGCCACAGATGCCTACCGGATTGTCGGCGGTGGCCTGTCTCCATGCCTCGATGTATTCGAGCGCCTCAGCCAGGTAGAAATCCTCGAGAGAGTCGTAAAATGCGACCGTAAATCCAGGGCGAGAAAGCTGGAGGAGATCTGCCGGAGTCAGTTTAGCCGCATCTTGAATGATGGATGGGTCCAAGGTGGTGTAATCCCACCAGGACGAAGAAATTTTTGATTGAGGACGCATTGTTCAGGGAGAGGTCTGGAATAGGATGGTTAGGGCCCGTTTTGTTCGCGCATGAAATACTTCTCCGCGAGAATTGTGCTCAGTGGGTCCTCGTCGCGAGCAGAGAAACCAAGGTGAAGGTGGCGGCGCCAGCCCTCGGCCTGTCGGAAACGCCCCGATAGTTGGCCAACCTTGAGGGAGATTTCATCGAGGACCTTGAGGTAGGAATCGGCTCCCTGAGACTTGTCAAGCCAGTCTCGTTGGGAGGCATGGGCCGCAAGTGCTTCGCGCTGGGTCGCAAAGACGGAACTGGTATCAACAAAGGATTCCACAGGCGCGGGGATGCGGAGAGGGTCGCAGAGGCCGTGGGGGATGGAGTGATAGATAAATACGTCTTCCGGATAGATGTCATCGGAAGGGGGGGTGGTCACGAAATTGGGCATCCCGTGCGTAAATCCCGCCGTAACAGCCAGGCGACAGGTATTAGTGTGATCTTCCATATAGTCATGTGGAGGATGGGTCAGGATTATGGAGGGTTTTACCTTCCGCACTACCCCTGCTACCAGACGCAGGGTGGGCAGATCATAGAAGATCTCAAGGTCATCACAGATAGGATGATGAAAATGAGCTCCAAGGATGCTGGCGGCGGACTGCGCCTCGGCCAGTCGGACTCTGCGTGTTTCCTCTGCGCCCATTTCGACCGACCCGCAGTTGCCGGTTGATAGATTAAAGTAGTGCGTCTCGAACCCTGCCTGCTTCAACAGAATCAGCGTCCCCGCACCGAAATATTCAATATCATCGGGGTGGGCAAAGATGGCAAGAGCAGTGCTTCGCACGGGAGAATAGGATGAGGTTAAGGTGTCAACCCTTTCATGCCCTAGAGCCTTACCGGGCTGCCGCTGGCCGCACTCTGATCAGCGGCAAAGATAACTCGGAAGGTTTGAAGTGCGTCATCATAACTGGTCAGGGGCATGGACTCACCTCGGTCGAGCGCATCAAAAAAGGCTTGGAACTGGTCTTGATATGGATGATCGGCAACATCGCCGGAATCTGCGAGAGCAATGGGCAGCTTGGTCCAGGCTTTGTCGCGTAGGTGGAGCTTGGAAGAAAAGATCTTGTCGTCAAGAATGCTCCCCTCACTACCACAGAGATGAGTGTGAAAATAATAGGGCATCATGCAGTCAATGAGGCTGGCGCACTTGCCCACAGCCCCGTTGCGGAACTTCAGGAGGGTAGTTGTTGTGGTGGGGTATTCGTAACTACTGAAGACTTCATTGGAAGACTGCGTATTATATGCCGTCACTTCCTCGACCTCTGATCCCATACAGAGAAGCAGGGCGTCGAGAGCATGGCATCCGGCAGAGAGCAGTGAGCTCCCTCCATTCTCTCTTGTGGTGTTCCAGCGATACTGTCCATACCAAGGGCCGATGCCGTGGTAATAGTCAATTTCGCCATAATGGATGTCTCCAATAAGTCCCTCTTCAATGATGGATTTGATGGTGGTGAACTGAGAGATAAACCTTAGCTCGAAACAGACGCAGCTTAGAGTGTGATTAGAGTCAAAAGCTTTCTGGATCTCCTCGGCGTCCTCGAGATTCAGCGTAACGGGCTTTTCAAGAATAACATGTTTTCCGGCATTTGCAGCGGCGATTGCCTGAGTCTTGTGTTGGCTTGGGTAAGAGGTAATGTCGATCACATCAATAGATGCGTCGGCAAGCATCTCATCCAGATCGTCGTAGACTTTGATTTTGCCTCCATGGGTTGATGACAGTTCCGACGGATCAAGGTTGCGGGTGGAGAGCACCGCGGTGACGTTTCCTTGTGAGGTGTTGTTGAGAGCGTCAATGTGGGCAGCAGCAGCCCATCCATAACCGATTACACCGACGTTGTAATTCCTGCTCATAGGGGACAGGGTCTCCGTTTACCCCGACAGTGAAAGCAATTTATCTATGAGACGGTAGCCAGGGCCGAATAGAAGGCTGACTTACTCCTGACATCCAAGAATTCGTAAGAAACAGGGAAATGCAGATGGAGAGGGCCTCCAACGCAAGGTCGTCAAAGGGCGGAACTTCAGATTAGAGAGCTGACGCGTCCTCCTACGGGAGTGATTTTCGGTGAGACAGCAAGGCCTCGAGCTCCTTCTTGACCTTGCGGACGGCATAAAACCGTCTCTGGGCCTTGCCGATTATGAGAGCACTCTCTGAGATTCTGCGGGCATCGGGAATCCATCCTTCTTTCCGGGAGTCCTTCAGCTGTTCCATGAGAAGGGCTCGACTACGTTCAAAGCCGATCATGAGTTGCTCAGATTCCTTACTCCAGATTTCTGCGTTGTAGTGTGCGGAGGAGAGGCGAGCCTCGTTACCAAACTGTTTGGCCTTTTCCAGTTGTGCTCGATAGTTGGAGTCCAGCTGGTTGATGGATTTGTGGACGAGATCGAGCTCATTGAGGAGGAGTTCGATTTTTTCCATGATAGAGAAAACCTGAGGGTTGGGGACAAGGTGCTCGTCATTTACCGTAGCCAGGGCACGGCAGGCTTGTGCGAACGGCTCATCATATTTCTGGTTCCATGTTGTCACGGATACAGCGCTTTCTCCCCAGATCATTTCTAGCTTCTTGTTAAAATTTTCGCGCGCTTTCGGAGCGAGATAGTAAAAGTGGCTGTTGTTGTGTGTGATCATGTCACTGGTGAGGACCTTCCCATCAGGGACACCGAAAATATTGCGCTGGCGGTCCGAGGGAAGTTCGTCCTCTGTTAGGAGGGAGCGCTTTCCGCTGTAGTGATCCCAGAAATATTGTGAGTAGGCGATCAGGGCGATAAGTGTGGTCTGCGCCTGCCGTTGCTTATCTCCCGGATTGGCAACAATCCGGAACCCCCGCTCAACCGCGGACCTTATAGCTGGAAGCTTTAGTGCGACAAAAAATTCAGAGTCGGAAGTATCGCCTGAATTTGGATCCACAGAGTTTAGCAGAAGCTCGGTCGCTTGTGCTTTCACATTGAGATTACGAAGCGTCTCTTGGGCGTCCTTGAGGTGTTGCTCGTGCTCTCGCTCAAGATTTCCTACAAATTTTCCCCGGGTAGAGAGGACTTCATTCCATGCCGCCTTTCCTCTTTCGGCGAGGCCTTCAAGGTTGGCGTATGCTGCCTTAAGGGTAGATATGGTTACCGCAGGATCGTGGGGAAGTTGCCGAAGCTCTCGCAGGGCTACTTGAATTCTTCCGGCTTTCGATCGGTGTTGCTTGTAGCGGGCTTTTTCCTTGATGAGGCTTTTTCGGATTTCGGGGCGCTCCTCCGGATTGAGTTCCGGGTCCTCAAGGAATTCTTCATACCCTGCGATGAGGAGTTGAGCCTCCTCTGCTTCGGAAAGCGCCTGAGTCTTCTTTTGATTGAGAGCCTCGAGGAGTTGCTTCTCATGCACCTTTGGGGTGTCTTCTGCCAATCCACTTGTGGGGATAAGGAACAGAAAAGCAGTAACTGTCACGCTGAGGGCGGGGGAGTTAAGAAAAATACGTGTGATCATGATTGGTGTTCCGGTTTGGATTGCCTTGAAGAGTCTAAATTTGACTAAGTCGGGTGAAAAAGTGGGTAGCGTATGTAACAGGATACGTAGGAGGATGCCGAGTCATTTCGCCAAAGTGAATAAAGGAGGCTCAGACTGCCCTTTTCTGCTTGGATAACCTGTTCAAGGCGCAGGCTCGACGATGAGGTAATATGCCCCCAGTTGGTCGCCGGTAGACGCTGTGAAGAAAGGAGACAGGCGGTGTGATCCAGCGGTGAGTGTTGCGGTGAGCTTTACGTGGCTCTCTGAATCTCCCACGGGTGCGGAGGCAATGTCCTTGCCATCGATACGAAGGGTCACCTTCTCAAAGTCGAAGGGTTTTCCGGGGATGGTGCTAAAGGCCTTGCTGGAGCCGGGAACGTTAGGGAGGGCGGGAACACCTGCGTTGATCGGAATATCTGCTTCGGCAGGCCAGCGGCGCATCTCGAAGGAATATTTCCCCGTCTTGAGGACTTTAACCGCCCAGTGGCCACGATGCTTTCCCTCCTGAGCTCCGGATCCCTTGCGGATGTGACCCTGATTCCAGGGTGGGTTCTGCTCTTGGATCCAGTCGTGGGAGGTCAGTGAGACGCGCGGATGCTCCTGATGTCCAAGGTAGATCTCAGTGGTTTGGGAAAACGTCGGCTCCAGTTCGGCCCACCAGTCGTTATAAAAGGCACGCATCTTTTTGACCTGCTCGGGGTTGTCCGCGGAAAGATCCTTTTTTTGGCCGGGGTCATTATCGATGTGATAGAGCTCATTGCCATTTACCAGTCGCCATTGCTCAGACATCACGGACGACTTTCGCCATTTAATGGGATCCCTGACGCGCTGCGAATCTGTGATCAGAAATCGATCCGGCCAGCCCTTGTGATCACCTTTCTTGAGTAGCTTGCTGATCGAAATTCCATCGAATTTGAGGGCAGGGGGAATCTTGCTGGCTCCACAAAGATCAAGGAGGGTCGGAACGATATCGACAAAGGATGTGAGAGTGTTGACGGATTGTTTCCTGTTAAGGTTGCCAGCGGGCCAGTGGACGAGGAATGGAACCCGGTGCCCCCCATCATACTCGCTTCCCTTGGAACCCTTCATTCCGGCATTGAATATGTTTCTGCCGAGAGTCGTCCCGTTATCGGTGGTGAAGATGAAGATGGTATTGTTGGTTATTTTCAGTTCTTCAAGAGCACGCCGGGTCCGGCCGACGTTATCATCAATATTCGAGATCATCCCGTAGTAAGCCTGCTCTGCCTTGCTGCGTCCCGGGTAGAGGTCCATGTATTTCTGAGGACAATGCAGAGGTCCGTGTGGGGCGTTTGTCGAGATGTAGGCGAAGAAGGGCTTTTCCTCGCGGACGGAGTCCCGGATGAATTGAATGCCGTAGTCGAAGAATACGTCACTGCAGAATCCCTTGGCGGAGACGATCTTGCCGTTGTGCCAGTAGCGGCCATCAAAATAATTGTTATTCCAGAGATCCGGGGTTTGCCCCACTCCTCCTCCTCCATGGCGATAGACCTCCGTAAAGCCCCGGTCCTCTGGACGGTAGGGGAAGTTATCCCCAAGATGCCATTTGCCGAACATCCCTGTATGGTAACCATTATCCTTGAGGAGCTGGCCAAGTGTAATTTCATTTTCCCGTAACATGGACCGACCGTTCACTGTGTGCCAGACCCCCGTGCGATTGGTCCAGTGTCCCGTGAGCAAGCCGCAACGGGTTGGAGAGCAGGTAGGGGCGACGTGGTAGTCGTCTAATGCGACCGACTCGGCATGTAATTTGTCCAGATGGGGGGTTTTTACCCATGGATGACCATTGCACCCGAGATCGCCATATCCCTGATCGTCAGTGATGATGAGGACAACATTGGGTTGCCGTGCTACACAGGATTGAACCCAGAGCGATGACCACAGAAAGAGAAGTAAGAGGAAGGGACGCATTAGTGCAGAAATAGTAAGCGAGAGAAGATTTTGCAATAGCCACTTCCAGTCCGGGGGCTAGAATGTGCGGGTTATCCGTTTTTCTCCTTATGAAGACCACATTGATTCAAGCGCCCATTGCCTTTTTGTTGATCACTTTTTTTGCCGGAATTCCTGTGGTCGCGGATGACCATCTGGGAGCCCGGCCTCCTGAGGGGTTCTCTGCTCTCTTTAATGGCAAGGATCTGAAGGGGTGGTGGGGAATTGGAACTGAGGACCCAGCTAAATGGATGGCGCTTAGTCCGGAAAAGCTCGCCGAGAAGAAAGCCAAGAGCTTGTTGGATATTCGAAAGCACTGGAGTGTAGAGAATGGGGAGTTGGTCAACGATGGCCGCGGACTCTACCTCAGCACAGAGAAGCACTATGGCGATTTCGAGCTGCTGCTCGAATACAAGACAGTGGCCAAGGCAGATAGTGGAATCTACCTCCGGGGCATTCCGCAGGTTCAGATCTGGGACTACACCAAAGAGGGCGGAAAGTGGGATATCGGGGCTGACAAGGGTTCAGGAGGCCTCTGGAACAATCCCAAGAGTTGGCCCGGGAAGGATCCGCTTGTGCTCGCTGATAAGCCCTTTGGAGAGTGGAACAGCTTCCGGATCATCATGGCGGGAGATATTGTGACCATTCATCTTAATGGAAAGCTGGTGGTCGATCATGCGCGATTACAAAACTATTTTGATAAGAAGGGGGCGCTTCCTGAAAAAGGACCAATTCAATTACAGACGCATGGAGGTGAGATCCGCTGGCGTAACGTCTTTGTCAGGGAAATCGGGAAGGTGGAGTCCCGAAAGATTCAGGAGCGTAAAAAGTGATACGAGTTAAAGTCTCGCATACCTACGGACAATTCGCCAACCCAGCCCTATGAAGAAATATCATCTGCTACTGGGAGCTGTTGTGCTTGGGCTCGTGTTCGCCCTGTTCTGGCCCCGCGCTCTGAAGGAAAAAGAGACGGAGGTTTCCCTCCCGTGGTTCAAGGGAAATACTCATACTCATACACTGTGGAGCGATGGGAATGATTTTCCCGACATGGTGGTAGATTGGTATAAAGAGCAGGGATATGATTTTCTTGCTCTTTCGGACCACAATATTCTGAGCCGGGGAGAAAAGTGGATGAAGAGCACGGCGATCAAGAGTCGCCAGAAAGGTGACGGGCCTTCTGCCCTGGAAAAGTATCGTAAGCGATTCGGGGAGGATTGGGTAGAGGTTCGAGGAGAAGAGGGCGCTGAGGAGGTTCGCCTGAGAACACTCGACGAACTGCGATCCGAATTTGAGGAGGAGGGTCGCTTTCTCCTCGTTGAGGCAGAGGAAATCACTGATCGTTTCGAAAGGCATCAGGTGCATATTAATGCGTTGAATCTTGAGGAATTAATTCCACCACAGAAGGGGACTTCCGTGGTCGATACCATGCGGAACAACCTCCGAATGGTTCGAGAGCAGGCGGAGCGCCTCGGGAAGCCCATTGTTGCGCACCTGAACCACCCGAATTTTCATTTCTCGTTCACCGCAGAGCAATTGGCTGAAGTGGTTGAGGAGCAGTTTTTCGAGGTCTACAACGGCCATCCGGGGATTAATCATCTCGGTGATGAAACGCACCCCGGGGACGAGCAGCTCTGGGATATGGCGAATGCTATCCGACTCAGAAAATTGAAGGCAGCTCCTCTGTATGGCATTGCGACCGATGATTCACACGAGTATCACGGGGGTAACGTTTCTCCCGGACGCGGCTGGATCATGGTCAAGGCAGAGCGCCTGGAGGCGGATCTTCTTATGAAGGCGCTGGAGAGCGGCGAATTCTATGGCTCCTCCGGAGTGACGCTGCAGGATGTGTCCTTCCGGGCGGGCATCATCGAATTGGAGATCGAGGGGCAGCCCGGGGTAGACTACAAAACCCAGTTTATCGGCACCCGCAGCGGTGAAGAGGCTGCTGTGGGGGAAGAGTTGGCCGTTTCAGAATCCCTTCAGCCAGTCTACCGTCTGCGAGGAGACGAACTCTATGTTCGTGCGAGGGTGACCTCCTCAAGGGATCATCCAAACCCCTCCTACGATGGGCAGAAGGAGCAGGCCTGGACTCAGCCTGTGGGGTGGAGGAAATTGATCAATGGAGGGCAGTGAAACCTGGAAGGAAGCACTTCTCAGCCATGGTCGTAAAAGAGACAGGATTTGGGTCAGAGGCCTATCTTGGCATGCTGGCTCTGAGGAAGCGAATCCTGCGTGACCCACTTAATTTGGAATGGACGGAAGAGGAGAAGTCATGGGAGGAAAAGGAGCGTCACTTCGGGTGCTCGGTGGAAGGGCGAATCGTCGCCTGCCTTGTCATTCGCTCGGTGGGCGAGGGGGTGGTCAAGCTGCGGCAGATGGCTGTCGATCTGGATTGTCAGGGTGCCGGATGGGGTCGGCGACTGATATGTGGGGTTGAGCAGGTGCTTGCCGGAGAAAATATCTCCATCATTGAACTGCATGCCCGGGAGACGGCCTTGGGTTTTTACGAAAAGCTCGGTTTCGCCCGAGAGGGAGAGAAATTTCTCGAGGTGAATATTCCACATTGGAAAATGTGCAAGAGGATCATCTGAATCTTTCCCCTTTTACCACGGGGAGGGACAGGCTAACCCTCCTACTCATGGAGCATCACGTGTATTTCTGGTTGAAGCAGAGTCGGGACAATCCGTCGGATCGCTCGA
>Ga0115012_10000561_pt1 | contig 21141 bp, 20 predicted proteins | sample TroAtlMetagenome_FD_88706 | JGI IMG/M metagenome (GOLD analysis project Ga0115012, IMG submission 88706) | Marine eukaryotic phytoplankton communities from Atlantic Ocean - Tropical Atlantic ANT10 Metagenome | ecosystem: Environmental > Aquatic > Marine > Oceanic | place: Tropical Atlantic...
GAAGCTGGAGTTTTTCGGCTCTGTCACGATGACGGGCTGGTGACGCCATCGGGATAGTGCATGGCGATCGGTACGTTGTATCCGACCACACTATGTGATCTGTCCTCGTTAGAGTGTCTACGCCAATTCTCCAGCTTTTCGCGGGCGTCCGCAAGGCTCGTTAACCAATGGGTCTTCAAGCATTCCGCGCGGAGCTTGCTGTTGAATGCTTCGATGAACCCGTTGTCCGTGGGTTTACCGAGCGTTGGGAAGTCCAGCGTGACGTGGTTGGGGTAGGCCCAAAGTGTATAGTGAACCGCCCCGGGTTTACCGGAGAGTTTCTGGTTCAATGATTAAGCTGCTTTTTCGGCGGCGTTCAAGGTTTCGTAAAATGCCTCCTCTGCTTCTTGCGGCGTGACGTAGCCGATGGCGCTGTACAGTCGGGTGTTGTTATACCAGTCGACCCACTTCAGTGTTTCCCACTCGACCTGCCCGACCGATTTCCAAGGGCCGAGGAACTTGATCACCCCGGTCTTGAACGGGCCGATGATGTTTTCAGCCAGAGCATTGTCATAGGACTCCCCGACACTGCCGACCGAGGTGTCGACCCCCGCCTCATCCAGCCGCTCGGTGTATCGGATCGACAGCTATTGGGCGGGTTTAACCGGTCGTCGCAACGGTTCCAAATTGGAGGTTGTGATGACAAACCGCAAACGCGCCTCGGTGCGCAGTACACGAACTAAGCTATCCTCGCCTGGGAGACCGCGTGCGGCGCTGCGCTCTCAGCAAGTCAAGTTCTGGGAACTGATCAAGCAAGGCGTTTCCAGTAAAGAAGCTGGCGTGCAATCTGGTGCCTCTGCTCCAGTTGGCAGTCGTTGGTTTCGAGAGGCCGGAGGAATGCCACGTGAAAACAGTCCAAGTTTTTGTCCGCACCCCCGCCGGGTCAGTTCTCGGTGACAATCAACACTTCCCTATGTTCGTGTGCCATATCCGGTCTCCTCTATTACGAGCATTGATAGCAAAATACCGGAACGGAAGTTATGGAAGTCCAAGATTCTTGTAGATCGGGTCAGAGCCGAAGCACTCCAGTCCTTTTAGTCAGTAAGCCTTTCACGTCAAAGGTGACAGCCCAAGACTTCCCATAACCTTTAATTATGTCGTCTTTCTGAAATACACTATGAGCAACAGCCACAACCACAGCATCATACCCCTCGCCTTTAGGCGCTTCAGTCATTTCCACCCCATACTCACGCTTAGCCTCCGCGGCATCAACCCACGGATCATAAACATCCACCTCAATACCATAGCTCTCAAGCTCACGGATGATATCAACAACGCGCGTGTTCCGTAGGTCTGGGCAATTCTCCTTGAACGCCAACCCCATGACCAACGCGCGCGAACCTTTTACTGGAATGTCGCGCGCGATCATTTCGCGGACGGTGCGACCTACAATATAGCAGCCCATGCCGTCGTTTATGCGGCGCCCTGCGAGGACGACTTCGGGATGGTAGCCGACGGATTGGGCTTTTTGCGTCAGGTAGTATGGGTCAACGCCGATGCAGTGGCCACCGACGAGGCCCGGGCGGAAGGGGAGGAAGTTCCACTTGGTGCCCGCTGCATCGAGAACATCTTGAGTGTCGATATCGAGCTTATTAAAGATCAGGGCGAGCTCATTCACCAGCGCAATGTTCACGTCTCGTTGGGTGTTCTCGATTACCTTCGCTGCCTCCGCCACCTTGATCGACGGCGCTTTGTGCGTGCCAGCGGTGATGATCGACGCATACAGCGCATCGACCTTATCGGCGATTTCAGGGGTTGAGCCGGAGGTAACTTTGACAATGTTGGGCAGGCGGTGGGTTTTGTCCGCGGGGTTGATCCGCTCGGGGGAATAGCCGGCGAAGAAATCCTGGTTGAAAGTCAGACCGGAGGTTTTCTCCAGCACGGGCACACAATCTTCCTCGGTCGCACCGGGGTAGACCGTGGATTCATAAATTACGATGTCGCCGCGTTTCAAAACCTTTCCGATCGTCTCGGATGCTTTGAGTAGGGGGGTGAGATCTGGGCGCTTGTGCTCATCAATTGGGGTAGGGACGGTGACGACGAAGGTGGTACATTCCGCAAGATTATCCAGCTGGTCGGTAAACGAGAGATGCGCGGCCGCGGCCATTTCCGCTGCATCCACCTCGAGCGTATTATCCTTGCCGGCCCGCAGTTCGGCGATGCGGGCTGTGTTGATGTCAAAGCCGACGACTGGGCGCTTCTTGCCAAATTCGACCGCCAAGGGCAGGCCAACATACCCCAAGCCGATCACGGCAATGGGGGCATCATTCAAGGTCGGCATCGCAAACTCCTCGTCCAAAAAACTACTTGGCGTAATAGTCGCGGAACCAAGCTACAAATTCCCGAATACCATCTTTGATATCGGTCTGTGGTTTGTAACCCGTGAGGGTCTTTAGCAGTTCCGCATTCGCCCAAGTCGCGGGGACATCGCCCATCTGCATGGGCATGTAGTTACGGATGGCCTTTTGACCAAGCTCTTCCTCGATTGCTTCCACGAAATCGAGCAGGCGCACTTTGTCAGAATTGCCGATGTTTACGATGCGGTAGGGGGCGACTGGGGAGAGGCTGTCGCCTTCAGGCACCTCGCGGTTATCCGGGCGGACAGGGGGCGTGTCGATCAACAAACGGATACCGCGCACGAGATCGGTGACATAGGTAAAATCGCGGTGCATGTCGCCGTGGTTGTAGATATCAATCGGGCGCCCATCGAGGATCGCGTCGACGAATTTGAACAACGCCAAGTCTGGGCGCCCGTAGGGACCATATACGGTGAAAAAGCGGAACATCGTCGTCGGCAGATCCCACAAATGCGCATATGAATGCGCCATCGCCTCATTAGCCTTCTTTGTCGCCGCATAGAAGGTGAGGGCGGTATCGGCCTTATCCGTCTCGACAAAAGGCATGTCTTCGTTGGCCCCGTAGACCGAAGAAGTTGAGGCCATCAGCAAATGCTCTACCTTCAAGCGTCGCGCGGCCTCCATCACGTTGAATGTGCCGACAAGGTTACTGTCGAGGTAAGCACGTGGGTTTTCCAGCGAATAGCGAACGCCTGCCTGCCCCGCGAGGTGAACAATTACATCCGGGTAGAAATCATCAGTGACTTGCGTGATCAGCGCATCGTCTTCAAGCATCCCTTCGGTTATCGAAAAATGCGGGTTCTGTAGCAAAATCTGATGCCGGCGCTGCTTCAGCGTGACATCATAGTAGTCAGTCATGCCATCCAAGCCGTGGACGCGGAACCCTTCGTCGAGCAAAAGTTGCGCGAGGTGGAAACCGATGAAGCCGGCGGTGCCGGTAATAAAAACTTTTCTCACGGTAGGGGCCAATTCGGTAAATCTTGTTTCACGCGCGAAACAAATGGTGCCCCGCGCCTATAGCACTTAGTTGGTTATGTTGTTCAGATACGCACCATAGTCATTTTTCCCGAACATGTCTGCCCGTTCTTTAAGCGCTTCCGCGCTGATCCAGCCTTGATTATAGGCAATTTCGTCAGGGCTTCCCGTCTGCAACCCCTGCCGTGTTTCCAGCGTTCGCACAAAGTTCCCCGCATCTAGCAAGCTTCCATGCGTTCCGGTATCTAGCCAAGCATATCCGCGACCCATACGCTGAACATCAAGCGATCCGTCATGCAGATATGTCTCGAGCAAAGTCGTGATCTCCAGCTCTCCTCGAGCTGATGGTCTTACCGTTTTAGCCCGTTCGGATGCGGAATTGTCTAAGAAGTATAGACCGGTAACCGCATAGTTCGACGGCGGCAGTGCCGGCTTTTCTATAATCTGTCGCGCTTGGCCGCTCTCATCGAAATCTACCACACCATAACGTTCGGGGTCCGACACCCGGTAGCCGAAGACAGTGCCACCAATGTTTCGGGCGTCAGCTTGTGCGAGGATCTCAGGCAGGCCGTGTCCAAAGAAGATGTTGTCACCAAGCACCATCGCTGAGGGCGCGCCGTCTAGGAAGCCTTCGGCCAGCAGATAGGCCTGGGCTAGCCCATCGGGGTTTGGCTGAGTGACGTAGCTGAGCGAAATACCCCATTGGCTGCCGTCGCCTAGCGCGCGTTTGAACTGGTCGGCGTCTTGGGGCGTGGTGATAATGAGGATATCGCGGATACCGCCCAGCATTAGCACACTTAACGGATAGTAAATCATCGGCTTGTCATAAATCGGCAACAACTGTTTCGACACGGAAATCGTGATCGGATAGAGCCGTGTACCGGAGCCGCCGGCGAGGATGATACCTTTACGATTGGGCGTCTGGGTCATGGAAAATCAGTCCTTAGCAGAATCTAGTTGGGTTAGAATATGGGTCAGACTATTGCGCCAATCGGGGCGGGAAATGCCAAAGATAACCTGTGTAGAGCTGCAATCTAACCGCGAATTCAGCGGGCGTTTTGCGGGACTAGGGTACTCGGACGATGGGATATCCGTGACTTCGCAGGGGATCTTTGCGACATTAAAAATGGTGCGGGCAAAATCGGCCCAGCTGGTGTAGGGTGCGCCTGATAAATGGTAGATGCCGGTTTTTCCTGGTTCTGACGCGAGGCTTTTGGCGATTGTGACACAGGCATGCGCGATCTCTGCCGCACCGGTGGGTCCGCCGATCTGGTCTGAAACAATGGCTAACGCCTCGCGTTCGGCACCAATACGAAGCATTGTTTTGATAAAGTTATTGCCATGAGCCGAGACGACCCAAGAGGTCCGCAGCACCGCATAGCGCCCGCCAATCTCTGCGATCGCGATCTCTCCAGCGCATTTGCTTCGACCATAGCTCCCTTGAGGATCTGTGGCGTCGTCGGGCTTCCATGGCGTATTGCCCGCGCCGGAAAATACGTAATCGGTCGAGATGCTGACGAAAGGGATATCGCGCGCGGCACAGGCGCGGGCCATGGCAGCGGGGGCATCGGCATTGATGAGATGGGCCGTTCCCAGATCGCTCTCAGCCTTATCCACGGCAGTATACGCGGCGGCATTGATCACCGCATCAGGCGCATATGCATCGATCGAAGCGGCGCAGGACGCGGGGTCGGTTAAATCAGCATCAGAACGGGCGAGCGCGGTGATTTGGATGGCATTGCTGTGAAGCGCTCGGAGTTCCGTGGCAACCTGTCCGCTGTGGCCAAAGACGAGAATCTTCATGCCATGCCCAACCGTTCACCAACGCCCTGACGGTTTTGCAGTGCGCGCCACCAGCCCTCATTCTCAAGGTACCAATCTACGGTGCGCGCCAGCCCTTCTTTAACCGTGACCGAAGGCCGCCAACCAAGCTCAGTCCGGATGCGCGTCGGGTCGATGGCATATCGTTGATCGTGACCAGGACGATCGGCGACAAATGTGATCAAATCGGCATGGGGCGCGCCTTCGGGGTGACGGTCGTCCAGCAAGCCGCAAATCATCTTGACCAGCTCTAGGTTGCTGATCTCGTTCTCGCCACCGATGTTATAGCTGCGACCCAACGCGCCTTTGGTGAGGACGGCGAGCAACGCATCGGCGTGGTCTTCGACAAAAAGCCAGTCGCGCACATTTGCACCATCACCGTAGACCGGAATCGGCTCTCCGGCGAGCGCTTTGAGGATAACCACAGGCACCAGCTTTTCGGGAAAGTGGTATGGCCCGTAATTATTGCTGCAATTTGTCAGTACTATCGGTAGGCCATAGGTTTCCCCCCAAGCGCGTACCAGATGATCACTGGCGGCTTTAGAGGCGGAATATGGGCTGCGCGGATCATAGGGAGTATCTTCGGTGAACTGTCCCGTGGGTCCGAGGGAACCATACACCTCATCGGTAGAGATATGGTGAAAGCGGAAACCCTCGGGCTTACCCACGACTTGCCAATAAGCACGCGCGGCCTCGAGCAGCGTATAGGTGCCGGCCACATTTGTTCGGATAAAAGCACCTGGCCCGTCGATGGAGCGATCCACATGGCTCTCGGCCGCCAGATGCATTACCGCATCTGGCTTATGTATTGTAAAAATCCTGTCAAGTGCCTCACGGTCGCAGATATCCGCATCCTCGAACGCATAGAGCGGGCTGTCTGCAACGCTTGCTACATTGTCAAGGCACGCCGCATAGGTCAGCGCATCCAAGTTCACCAGCCCATGCCCTCGCGCAATTGCCAGCCGCACCACCGCCGAGCCGATAAACCCGGCACCGCCGGTTACCAATAGCTTCATCTAAACGTCCTCAAACGTGAATGGACTGCTAAGATCAGCCAAAGAGGGCGCATTTGCGTCCTTCTCCGACAAAACTGGCGACCTATCATCCAAGCCCCAATCGATACCCACCTGCGGATCATCCCAAGCGACCGCCCCTTCGGTTTGCTGAGCGTAATAATCCGAACATTTGTAGATGATCTCAGTCTCGGGCGCGCGCGTTATAAACCCATGCGCGAACCCCGCAGGTACCAGTAGCTGCTTGCCATTATCAAAACTCAGCTCGGTGCCGAACCACTGCCCATAGGTTGGCGACCCTTTGCGAATATCAACCGCCACGTCAAAAAGCGCGCCCCGACCGCAGCGCACCAGCTTGTCCTGCGCATGGGGTGGTGCCTGAAAATGCAACCCCCGAATGGTGCCTTGAGTCATCGATAGGGAGTGGTTGTCCTGCACAAAATGAGTGGTGATCCCGTTTTCGGATAGCGCCTTTGAGCTATAGCTTTCAGAGAAGAAGCCACGATGATCCCCAAAGCGAGCGGGGACGATTACGACAACGCCGGGGAGAAAAGTTTGTTCAATGATCAAGGTCAAACTGCACTTCTTATAATAGTAGTTAGGATAAATTTATTCGCATTCCTGCTGATGGGTCTTATCTCCCTGACCGCTTCCCCTCACAGTTGCAAGTGTGATTTTAAAGTCAAGTAAAAGTGACTGTAGTGCTATATATTTAGCATCCCAATCAGCGAGTTTTTCAGGGTCACTCATATCCACATTATTGACTTGGGCAAGGCCGCTAATGCCGGGTTTAATATCAAAAACGCCCCTAGATTGGCGAGCCTCGTATAGTTCTTTCTGTACCGGTAAACCAGGCCGGGGACCAATCAAACTGATTTCATTCTTCAAAATGTTCCAAACTTGGGGAAGTTCGTCCAACTTCGTTGCTCGTAGAAAGCGTCCAGGTGCCGTCACTGATGCCTGAGATACCTCATGGGTCCCCGCTTGAACGGTCCCCTGCTGCATCGTGCGAAACTTGTAGCATACGAATTTCTTCCCGTGCAGCCCCACCCGTTCTTGAGCGAAAATCCCGGGTCCCGGAGAACTGGCACGTACAACTGCCCAAACGATCAGTAGCGCCCACCATAACAGGGTGATTACAGCTAAAGCAAAAACTAAGTCTACCCCACGTTTCAGGACGTTGAAGGTAGAGCTATTTAACTGTCCTTCTGACAAGATAACCATATGCTGAGGGGCTATTGATTGTAGGATATAGCGGGCCAGCCGTTCTGACTTTACCGTTGGCTTTACTGCCAAAAGACAGGCTTGTAACGGCCTCGCTATGATCAAAGGCGTGCAGTTGAGGAAGGCTAATTTTCCGTTCCATTTTCCACCCCGCACAAATGGAAGGTAGACATTGGTTACTTCAATGTTGGATATTTCAGCAAGGCGACGCACGGCCTCTCTTTTGCTTTTTGCATATATAGTAACATTTCTTTCGTCCAACACATGAATGGAGGAAACATTGTAAAACTTCCTGATACCACATTCTGCAGCAACTTTTGCAGTTTCTATCGCCAAATCTACGTTTACTTCACGAAAGTTAACTTCACTGCCTGAAGAGTCATTGTTTAGGACAGACAGATGAACCATTGAGTCGTAGCCATGTGCATGTTTTGGTATTTCCTCGTACGTACAGATTGGTACGTCAGGAAATATATTGGCCAATTTTTCGACATCGCGCCCGACGAGAAGCAGCGCCTCGCACTGGTCTTTCAAAATAGGAACGATGTTTTGCCCCACGTAGCCCGAAGCTCCGGTAATCACAATTTTCAAATGACACTCCAAAAATGAATTTCCAACATTGAAGTTGGGGGGGAAATTAAGGATTTTAGTAAACTGGTAAGATCAGGATCAACAAGCATTTCAAAAATAAACGTCGCTTTTATATAGAGACTGTCACTTCATCCAGCCCGCATATCATTTTTTTGCACGTGATATCCTTCAACTTTCGCGGCAATCAGCTTGCGGAGTCCGCCAGAATCGCAATCTATAACCGAAGTATGTAATTCCCGAAGTATCGATGCCATCTCAATCTGGCTAAGCATACTCTCCTGCGCACGAAGGATCTTTGAATGCGGTGTCGGCAGCAAGCTGTCATCGTTGATCAGCAGCTCTTCGTACAGCTTCTCACCTGGTCTTAGGCCTGTTACTTGTATCTCAATATCTCCCTCCCCCGTAACGGGGTCTTTAACTTTCCGGCCAGACAGCGTAATCATGCGGCGCGCAATGTCGATGATTTTTTGCGGCTCTCCCATATCTAGTACGAACACATCGCCACCTTTGGCGTAGGCACCAGCTAGCAAGACCAAACGCGCAGCCTCCGGGATTGTCATGAAGAACCGCGTAACATCGTTGTGAGTCACCGTCACTGGACCACCGCGGGCGATTTGCCTTTGGAATAACGGCAGGACAGAACCGGAGGACCCTAGCACATTGCCGAACCGCACCATTGCGAATTTCGTAGTACCGCTCCGCGTCTGGATATCTTGCACGACCAGCTCGGCCATCCGCTTGGTGGCTCCCATTATATTTGTCGGGCGTACGGCTTTATCCGTTGATACGAGAATGAAACGCTCCAAGTTGGCTTCGGCAGCGGCTTCGGCGACGACTTGCGTGCCCAGAACGTTGTTGCGTGCGCCTTCTAGCTCGTTTTCCTCCACTAGCGGCACGTGTTTGTAGGCAGCGGCGTGGAGGACAATTTCGACCCCCTCCTCCGCAATTACCCCGGCCACGCGGGCCTTGTTTGTGACCGACCCGAGACGGGAGACAATAGGAATGCCGGTGGCCGTCGCTTCGGCCTGCAGTTCTTGGTCTATCGTGTAGAGCTGGAACTCGCCCTGCTCGAACATGATGATCCGCGCGGGATTACAGTTGAGCAGCTGCCGGCAAAGCTCGGACCCGATCGAGCCCCCTGCCCCGGTAACCATCACAACGCGTCCGGCATAGGTTTTTGCAATTTCGGGGGTATCAAGTTCAACCTTATCCCGGCCCAAAAGTTGGTCCGGCGCAACCGTGCGCAAACTATCAGCAAGGCCCTTGCCAGACATCAGGTCCACATAGGACGGCAGCACCTGAACCTCGACCTCATAAACACTAAGCTTTGAGATCAATTCGTCCCGACGTTTCTTAACCATCGATGGCACCGCCAGTAGAATTTGTTCGATACCGCGCGCTTTGATCAGCTTACCGAGTTTAGAAGGATCATGAACAGGCAGGCCGGCTACCATTAGACCGTGCAAGTTCGGGTTGTCATCGATGAAGAACACAGGCCGCGCTTCACTAGCTTGCCGCAGGGCAGCTGCCAATTGGATACCCGCGGCCCCTGCCCCGTAAATTGCGACGGGCTTCCGGTTGCCACCACGCTCCGACAACCAGCGCAGTAAATTAAGGCCCCCGATACGCGCTACGACGGCGAAAATGCAAAAAAACAGCCCCAACAACAGTGGTACCGAGCGCGGTGCCGACAGATTTAACAGGTAGCTTAGCATCACTGCGCTGAACGCTATGAGCAACGATGCCACACCGACGTTCGACATGGAGTGTGTGTCAAAAGCATTAAGCTTGATCCGGTGCAGACGGAGCGCCCAGATGATACCAACGCCCCACATCGAGATGACCGGGAATAGCACCCAGCTGTCTGCGATCGGCATCCAGGGTGTGCCTGTCCCGTACCGGAAGGCAAACGCGCAATAGAGAGCAAGGGGGACAAGCATACTGTCGATGGCCAAGAAAATGGCCCGCTTCGTAGCCCTCGAAAGGTCGTGAATACTGTTCATGTGCATGGCGTTAATTTTCTTTGAATATAAAAAGTCGTTTGTAATGCGTAGACGTTACCAAATTTTCCGGGTTTCACGAAGGTGTTTTTGCGGATCCGCCGCTTGCAGCTTACGTTATACGCCTTCCTCTTGATCTGGCCGCAAGATGTTGAATATTCGTCCCCGCGCGAAGCTATATAAAGAGACACGCGAAAAGGGAATACTTCAGATACTATTGGCAATCATGCGCTGATGTGCCCCGATGAGAAGATCCTCCATCCCGACATCACAAGGAAGATTCGTAGAAATTGCATAGTTGGCCAGCCAATCGTCATACCGCCGACAATTTGCATGGTTGTCCGGCGAAATACTCTATAAGATCCTGTAGTGCTTAGATTATAATAAATTGTCAGCTGACAATTAAGCGGTTGGCCAGAGCCATCAGCATAGGTTGCAGCGCGCCGTTTGTGTCAGCCGACGAAGATGTGCTGATGGCGTTGGCTTTCTCTAGCACACGTAAGATAATGACCGCTTCTGCCTCGCCGCCCATAGTCCGTTTCGCGTCGATACTGCATGACTGGTCGATCCCGAGCATAAGTCCGATTTTGTATGGTATCAGTCTATGGACTGCCCGACCATCTGTTGACTTTGGCTTGCTGATAGTGCGTGCGGTTAGCATCGAGCCATGGTGATTTCGCTTCGATCACCAATACTTTCTTTGTATTAAAGGTCGAAGAACATAAGTGACCGCTCACATTAGAATGCTTTTCGAGAGCGCTTCGTAAACTTGCTCTTGAAGTAGGTTCGACGGCGACATAGCATGGCAGTATGGATCACACATACCACCACAACCTGAGCTCCCGAATATCCGACTGATTACCAGTTCGGTATTTGGGAGTGCCTTGGTGGGACACGGGATTTATAACCCCTTTAGCAGCAGATTACTGTGTCGTCGGCGGTTCAATTCCGCCCATTCCTACCAATACCTATGCGCGAATTTTGGATCTGTTACGCCGCAGTCCAACGTATATCATCGTTAAGGCCAACTCCCAGGCGAATGCGTCAGGCCCTCTCCTACCCAGTGTTGAGGTCCGACTGTGCGGATTACAACAACTAATGATGGCCGCAAAGATTGTCGTCAGGATTTCGCTCCATCTTTACAACCACCACCAGATCAGTTCGGCTATCATAGTTGGCGTCAGGGGACGAGATCCCTACGGCTTGCCATCTTTGATTGATTAGATACGATGCTCTAGCGTCGGCCCCGAAAGCAAATAAGTTGCCAGCCGTAATCGGAAAGAACACTTTTACAGCCTGCAAAAGGTACTTGGGTCGCTCGACAGAGATCCAAAAGAATCGGGCATTTGAAAAAAGTGTAAAGTTTACATATGTATACAAAATACATCTTGTGTTTACTTTTGCGCGCGCAACCAACTGTTTAATTTTCGCGAGAGTACAGTTGATAAGTTGCTGATATCTAACAGTTTACTGTCGTCACAAATATTCGCCTCAACGCCCTCAGGCCGCTCAACAGTTTATCCTAGATTAATCCGCCATATCTGTTAATATACCCCAAACAATAAAGACTTGAGGGCAGCAATGAGCGGGATTCGAGCCTCCCAGAGATTTGAAGTCATGTCCAAGCGGCTGGGTAATCGGTTGCATGAACATGCGCAGGAAACCTTCCCGCCGGACGCCCAGAAGGGCCTCCGGCGCTTCGCTATGCGGGAAGCAGCGGAACTACTTCGCATCAATCAGAACACCTTCCGACATCATGTGTCAAACCTCGAGGGCTTCCCCGAAGGTATCTTGGAGGGCGGCAATCGCCGTAGCTTCTCCGCAGAGGAGATGGTTGAGGCACAACGCGTGCTTCTTGAAACCGGAAGGATCAAACCAGAAGAGCATCCGCACAGAAAACCGGGAGAAGTTTGTCAGGTTTTGACGATCTTCAACCTGAAGGGTGGCTCTGCCAAGACATCATCTGTTGCTCACATTGGGCAACTATTGGGTCTACGAGGGTACCGGGTCTTGCTGATCGACCTTGATAGCCAGGCAAGCCTAACGAACCTGTTCGGTGTTACGCCCGAGCTTGATCCGGATATGCCAACCTCATACGATCTTATCAAATCCGATGATCCGCTTCCCGCGGCAGAAATCATTCGCAAAACGAACTTCCCGACTGTCGACCTGATCCCGGCATCCATGGACATCATGGAGTACGAGTTCGAGGTCGCACTGAGCTTCAGAGAAGGCACCACTACGTTCCATAGCCGCATCAGGGATGCACTTGAGCCAGTCTTGAGCCAATATGATGTGGTACTGTTTGATACCCCACCGCAGCTAAACTTCTCGGTGATCTCGGCTCTTTTTGCATCGACTGGGGTACTGATCCCGCTGAACGCCTCCATGCTTGATGTCATGTCCCTTGCGAGCTTTCTTGCCATGGCGAGCAACTTGATGGGCGTAGTCGAGACGCATGCCCCCGAACACGGGCTGAACTTCGTAAGAGTTCTCATCACACGCTACGAAAATACCGATGGTCCGCAGGTTCAAATTTCGTCTCTGCTACGAACTGTTCTTGGAGATGCGGTGCTATCGGCTGAGTTTCTCAAATCAACTGCAGTAGGCGACGCTGCAAATACCCAACAGAGCATATTTGAGGTAGAACCTCGCGACGTGAACCGCCGAACTTACGAGCGCGCGACCGAATCCGTCTCTCGCGTGACAGATGAGGTCGAACGAGAAATCCTCAAGGCATGGGGGCGTAGTGATGGCACGTAAAGTCTTCGGGAATTCCCTAAAGAACGCGATGGGTGAAGCACCGCCTTCGGAAGAAAATTTGGATACGAATCGCACGAGCCCTACTGTAGCTCGGGCACAAGCATCCATCCTTGAAGAAGATAAACACGCCACACGTCTGATAGACGCGAACGCCATTCAGATGTCCGCGGTCATGGATCGCATCGATCCCAGCGATGGGCTGGATGATCTTGTCTCCTCGGTCCGCGAGCACGGTCAAAAGGTCCCGGTTTTGGTTCGACGAACCTCGGATGGATCCCTTGAAATTGTCTATGGTCGCCGCAGGCTTCTCGCCTGCCGCGAGCTAGGTCAGAAAGTGCGCGCAACGGTCATGGAGATGACCGACGAGGAAGCACTCATTGCCCAAGGTGTGGAAAACAATGCCCGCCAAGACCCATCGTTCATCGAGAGGGCTCTGTTTGTCGCAGGGATCATTCGGGAACTTGGGAAGACAGACGAGGCCCGCAAGAACGCTCAGACAGTTGCGTATCGGGCACTTCAGATAGATGAATCGCTTGTCTCACGGATGAACCGTATCGCGATAGGCATTCCTACCGAATTGATTCAGGCTATCGGACCAGCGCACGGCGTTGGTCGACGGGTCTGGGAAAAACTCTTTCGGTTATGCGAGAAAGACGGCGCAAGAGCCCGCGAAATTGCACGCGAAATTCCCCCCAACTTATCAGGCCCCGATCGGCTGGAAGCAGCGGTTACCTTGCTGACGGCCACCAAGCCATCGGCACCCTTAGTGAACCCCGACGAGCGCGTGAGGGTCGGACGAAGGGGTAATCGCATAACTATCGACGCTGACGCTGATCTTGCCCCACGCGTTGAGGAGGCAGTACGCAAGCTGGTAATTGAGCTTCTTGACCGCGGTCAAGATGGGCCAGAGTAACAACCCCGCGTCTTGACCGCGGTCAAGACGTCAAAAACAACGAGCAGCAAACGAAAGGAGGACCGGCTAGAAAAAGAAAGACCCCCCGAAAGCGATACTTCCGAAGGGCCTCAATTAGTCTCGACACCTAATTGATACCCCCAAATCGAATCGATTTCAACACCGCTGGCGGTGAATGGGGAAGCTTTTTCTTCCGAAACACAATGAAACATCAAAACAAAAAACGACCCGCCTTGGCGGAACGGACAAACCTGCCCTGCCCTAACCCCTATGAGCTGTTAGGCCCGGTTCGCGTCCTACGAAAAGAGCTCGGCCTGACGACCAACGACCTTGCCGTTTTGACCGCGCTCATCAGCTTTCTACCCCGTGAAAGACGGGGAAATCTGGATAGCCAGAAGATCGCACTTACCGTCGTCTTCCCATCGAACGCTTCGTTGTCAGAACGGGCCAATGGTCTTGACGAAAGAACACTTCGTCGTAGCCTTGGACGCCTCTCAGCGGCTGAACTGATCGAACGGAAGAGCTCTGCAAATGGGAAACGGTTCCCGCTACGGTATGGAGGTGTGATTAAAGACGCTTTCGGCATCGACTTGAAACCCTTGATCCAAAGGTACGACACTCTCGCTATGCAGGCGTCACTGCTTACGGAAGAACGTGCGCACCTACGCTCACTGAAAAGCGAAGCCTTAGCACTTCGTGCGTCTCTCCTTAGACAGATAGGCCTCGATGAAGAAAAACTCTCTACCCTACACATGATTAGAAATGTCTTGCGTCGAGCGACGTTGACCGTGGACGCAGTTCTAAGCATTATCTCGGAGCTCCGAGCTCTGGGAGCCGCCACGGACGCCTGCTACGGTGAAAGGCACACAGTAGTAAATGCCAACGCAGCAGACCGTTTACAAGCTACCGAACAGCGAGCAGGTACACTCGATCCAGTTAAACTGCCCGCCACAAACGGACAAAATGTCCGGCACATAGAGTCTATAAAAAAAGATATTAAAAGAGTTGTTGTAAAAACAGAGGATCAGGACAAACAAACGGCGCTAACTCAGGCTAAAATGAACCGTGACCCTGCGAAGATGGCCTGGGCGGACTTCAACCATGTAGCGAGGCTTTTCCCAGAACCTCCTCACTCAGGGGAAACCCTTACTCGCGTTCTATACGACCTCGGTAGAATGCTTAGAGTGGGGCAGGATAAATTGAAGCGTGGTATCCAAAAGGCTGGCGCAGGCAAACTGCTTCTAGTCTTCGACTACCTCATAGCCCGTTCCGATACGATTAAGTACCCAGATGCCTACTTCGAAAAAGCGCTAAGCACACAACTTAACCACATATGAGTTTCTTGACCGCGGTCAAGAAACTCCACGAGGTTAAATGGCATGTCAGTTTAAGGGAACGGGAAGTGATTTCCCTTAGGGTTGCTACCGAGATTTATCGTGGAGAAAGTCTGATTAAAGCTGCCCACACTATGCTCTGTTGACTACCAAGATATACGTAGTTTGAACTTCTTATAATCCACTCTGCCTTGCTGTGCATATAAGCCAAGAAGTTGTTTGCCACTAAAACCTCTTAAAGCACCTTTAGCCTTACGCGATAATGGCCTCAGGGACGTACTGAGCGCTGCAAATGGTGAAGTGGTATCTCAATTAGCCTCCGAGGCCCCTGCCCCTTATGGGGATTTCTACCTGATAAGGAACTACGATAGAGTACCTATTGGATTCCATCGTGAACTTCCGTTGCCTACGTCGGCCGTGCAAATGCAATTGAAATGCTACGAACAAGATATATCGGTGAAACATGGGTTCTGCTGCCCTGCCCATCGGTTAGACCGCGGTCTAGTTGAACAGAGGAGTTATTTAGTTCCAAGGTCAGACGGTGGGGCGATAAAAGCTCTCGAGTCGGACATTGACGAATGAGCCTTTTCTTATCCCGAAAATTTAAATCTCAGTTTAATCCTTCAGAGATAATTTGACCGAGCATTCAAGAACAGGATGCATTGTTAAAATTCTTTTAAAACAAGGAAATACTATGATCGATGATACCAATATTAAGTCAAAAACAACCCATATTGAGTTGCCGAAAACCCTCGTTCTTGTCCTCCCTGGGAGTATGTTCGGATCAGCAGAATCCCAATTGGGGCGTAAGGCGCGCGAATATCGCGATGCAGTTGCAGAGGAAATACTATCACACGACGGGCACTTTGCGGTGATCGATGGCTTTTTATCGGATGAAATCCAACGAGGGTTTGACGACGTAATCGAGAAGGGGCTGTCCAATGCTATTCTCGCTGCGGAACGCATGGGGTGTCTGAACTCGGTTTCAGCAGTTCGTATGTATGGTTGCGACACGGGCGATTCAGCTTATGATGGCTGGCAGGAAAATCGTTCATATTGCCTGGATGAAAATTTCGATGGACCAGATGACGCAGCGGAGTTCTTGAGTAGGCATCTCGAAACTTCCGAGATCACGGTAACTGGTGCTTGGGCAACATTAGATGACAGCTCCGGTTGCGTGAACGGCGTTGCACAAACTCTCAGATCCCTTATGCCAAACATCCAGGTGCGGATTAGCGAGACAGCGATCTTCGAAGAATACGAAGATGGAGAGCTCGACGGACCACCTGTCTTCAATACTTTGAGATGACACTGGCCAATTCCCACGCCCTGAACGATTGATGACCATACGAGGTAAAGGGCATTTAAAAACAGTCTGATAAAGCCCTGCAGATGCCGAGTTAGCGCTGCTGGACTTTATTCAGCTATTAAATCCCTAGTGCTTTGCGCCTTCCTTAATGCACCTATAGGTTGATTTTTAGTTATTCCGCCTCAGTAACCGTAACTCGTAAAACGCGGAAATTTAGTGAGCAGTGGTGTAATCACGTAGCGCAAACTTGCGTGATCATAGCTTTGCGCTGGTTCAGATTCAATTTCCTCCGTCGCTGACGTACCAGGTCTTGTGCTGCACTGCTCTGTTAGTGCCACGTCTGCAAAACCCGTCTGATCCTCGTTGGAGCCAGCCACACACTTGGGACGATGCTGCTGGAAGCTTTTTACTTTGTGTTAATGGGTCGTGACAATCTCCTACCAAGAGGGGGATTTAATATGACCCAGGCTAATGATCTCAATAAATCACCATTTAAAAAGCTGAAGCTTGAAATGGCAAAACTAATCTTGGCAGGTTTTCGGCGACCGGCATACGCGGGTGTTTTGCAACGTCATACAACACAACCGACCTATGCATGCGACTTGCTGCTGGATGCCATAGGAAGAAAAATACAAGTCAAAGTCGCAGGTAGCTTATCCGAGAACCGCATGTGCTGTTGTGCTGCAGTTCATGGGCTACCCCACTTAATCTCACCGCTGACGCTGGATCTGATCCAGGAATCATCAGCTTCATTCCCGAGGTATTTAGTAGGGGAGATTGCACTAAACCCAGCAAGGCTTCGGCTCACTCTTTTGCCATTCCTTGGAAAATCTGATGACCGGACTTGGGTCTGTGTTCTTGAGCATTGGATGGACGAGGAATGCTGATATGAGCGCAAATACCTTTCTTAATCCGTCGAGCTTAAAGGGGAGCGCGTCGTCGCTTAGTACTTGGGGCTTTGGTCTTTGCATTAACAATCCTCACCCGACGACCAAGGGTGAACACTATGTGCAGAACGGTAATCATATAATCGCGGAAGGCATTTCAGAGAAGCTGGCCTCAAATGCTAAGGCTCTGGCGAAAGCTAGTCAAAGTACCGCAAAGGCAGCGCTGACATGGTGACTGGCCTTCCTATGAAAAGCCTAAAAGATGCAGCCGCTGCCATAGCAGGGCGGAACCCAACGCCTTCAGAGCGCTTGTTGTCTGATAGTTTGATCGCTTACGCATTTGCGCAGGAAGCGAGCCGCTTGTACGCTCCAGAAGATCTCATTGCTTCGGGTACGTGGCAGAAATATGAGGAGCGCGCTGCAGCTCTTGCTAAAAAAAGCCCGCGCGAAAATCCGTATGAGGCCTTCCTTAGGATAGATAGGGCAGGGGGGTGGGAGACCGTTAACACCCGTCAAGCCCACAGATCCGCCTTGGTGCGCCTAGCTGCGCAGTCGGTAATCGAAGGTGCTTCCAGTTTCTGGAAACACTATATCTCGCAAAAACCAACAGTAAAGGCGACACTCCAACTCAACGAATTTCTTTGCAAAAGCAGTGACAGTGCTTCGATCGCCAGATTTAGGGCCGCGCAACGCCCACTTGGGAAGACTGAATATGAAAGCTTTCGGAGCGCGGTGGCTTTCCTTGTGGCCCAACCCCCGGATCCATCACATCAAGCGCTGAGAAAAAACAAAAGTGATCGATCGGTTAAATCCAAAAGAAAGCCCAACGCCCAAATTGCGTCGTTGCGTGCGCTCAATCAGCATCAGGATCGTAAACGCAAAGCGGACCCGACCTATTGTTGGCTCGACACCTACTGGCGGCTTGTGCTGGCTGACGACGACACGGGCGATTTGCAGCGGGCAATGATTGCGACATTGATTTTGACAGGCTGCCGACCGGTCGAATTTTCATGCCGTTTAGGCATTGAGGTTTCGATAGCGGATGTTGATGCGGCGAAAAGGCTTACTTTTAAAATTCACGGAGCAAAAACGGCTACGAAAAAGGAGATATTGGTCGAAGCAAAAGGGCAGGCGATACGCCAGATCACCTTGGGCTGCCACAGTCCCGAAGCGCTTTGGCTATACTGCCACATTTCGCGGTCCGGTGAAAACAATTTAGTGTTACGTCAAGCGGCGGCTCCGTATTCATCATCTGGAAAGGTGCTATCGATAGCCGAACAGGAGCGGTTATTGACCAATAGTCTCGGGAAACGCGTCAAGAAAATTGCTAGTCGCGCGTTTCCTCGTCTCAAGCATAACGTGACACCATATGTTTTTAGGCATTCATTCGCGGACGCTTTGAGGACGGAAGGGCGATTTGATGAACAAGCGAGGGCTGCGGCGCTAGGACAGCAAAGCACGCGTACGTTAGGGCATTACGGTGGGTCAAAGCGGCGGAAGAAAACAAACTCGGTACGATCCCAACAGATTGTAGGTATTGATGCTAGCAGCCCTGTTCGAGAGTATTCCCGAAGCTTCCCAAACGATGTCGGAACGAATTCTCGCCCAAGGTTGTAAACTGTAACGGCCAAATTAAACCGTCAGTGCCCTATATTTTCCGCGTCCGCCTGAGGGGGTAATCCCCCCTAAAAATAGTGGTGATGGATTCAGGCGGTCACTGCAACACCTGCTCTAACTTACACGCTGGTGTGAGGAATCCTAAGGTTTTCCGTGGCCGATTGTTGAGTTGGTTTGCGACCTCATCCAACTGTTCCTGAGAGTAGTTGGAAAGGCAGGACCCTTTCGGGAAGTATTGGCGCAGCAGGCCATTGGTGTTTTCATTTGTTCCTCGTTGCCATGGACTGCTTGGGTCGCAGAAGTAGACGTCAATGTCAGTCGCAACAGTGAACTTCTGATGAGAAGCTAATTCGGTCCCCCGGTCCCAAGTAAGGCTTTGCTTCAGTTGCCTTGGTAGTTTGGTCATTTGACGGGCCAAAGCAGGGACGACGGTATCAGTCTTCTTGCCATCGACCTTCACCAAGAGCGTGAACCGGGTCTGGCGCTCGACAACAGTGGCAATGTAGCTGTTCTTCGATCCGCAAATGAGATCACCTTCCCAATGCCCCGGAACTGCGCGGTCGTCGATGGCAGCAGGCCTTTCCCGGATGGATATTCCTTCGACAATTTGCTGCCCTGATCCTGGTTTGTGAGCTTTGGCATGCCGAAATTTTCGCTTACTTCTAAGATGGTTGCGCAACTCTTTGCGCAAAAGACCACGTGTTTGCACGAACAGGCTTTTGTAAATTGTTTCGTGAGACACACGCATTCCTTTTGTGTCCGGATACGTCAGCTTGAGCCATCCCGCGATCTGCTCAGGGGACCAGTCTTCACAAAGCTTGGCATCAACGAGATCTCTCAGCATTGCGTTTTCGCCTAATAAGAACGGCTTTGGGCGCTGCCCACGGTACCAGGCAAATTTATCTGCAATGATCGCACGATACAGATTCCTTCCTCCGTTTTTGTTGATCTCCCGGCTTACAGTTGAAGGACTGCGGCACAAAATACTGGCGATAAATCGAATGCTATATCCATGCGATATGCCACGCGAAATCTCCTCACGCTCTTCTAAACTCAGCGCATCAGTGCGCCTAAATCGGTGACGCGGTCTAATGCCGCCATGATACTGGAGATACGAGAAAACGGTAGCAGGTGGCTTGTTAATAACGCGAGCGATATTTGCCATTGGCGTTCCGCGTTCCCACTCGCGCCAAATCACTGATTTCTTTTGTTCGTCCATCGGCAGCGGCTTAGTCATCAACACAGTCCTTAAATGCAAAGGTTCATACTGTGTTGCAGTGACCGCCTGAATCCATCGTGTTCAAAAGTAGAATTTTCTCGGCAAGATATCTGAGGAGATTTACGATGAAGAACGGACGATACAGCGACGCACAGATCATGGCCATGTTGAAGCAGGCAGAGGGTGGCGTGCCGGTTTCTGAGCTGTGCCGCGAGCACGGAATGAGCAGCGCAAGTTTTTACAAGTGGCGCGCCAAGTTTAGTGGCATGGACGCATCCTTGATTTCCGAGATGAAGGATATGGCGGAAGAGAAGCGTCGTCTGAAGCGCATGTATGCCGAGATGAGCATGCAAAACGACCTGCTGAAGGAAGCGCTTGGAAAAAAGCGTTAAGGCCGTCTCATAGGCGAGAGATGGCCATGAATGCAGTTGCGCAATATGGGGTCAGCATCGCTCTGGCCTGCCGGGCGTTCCAGATCAGCGAGACGTGCTATCGTTACAGCCCTGTTTTGAGCGATGAGAACGAAGAGATTGCGGACTGGCTGGAACGCCTGACTGCCAACAAACGTAGCTGGGGCTTTGGCCTGTGCTTTTTGTATCTGCGCATTGTCCAGGGCTATGGATGGAACCACAAACGTGTCTACCGGATCTACTGCGAGCTTGAGCTGAACCTGCGGATCAAGCCCAAGAAACGGCTGAAGCGCGACAAGCCGGAGCCGCTGGCGGTGCCTGACAGGCCCAATGAGACTTGGTCGATGGATTTCATGGCGGATCAACTCGCGGATGGCAGGTCGATCCGGACATTGAACGTGCTGGACGACTTCAATCGCGAGGGCTTGGCCATTGAGGTCGACTTCTCACTGCCCGCTGAACGGGTCGTGCGCAGCTTGAACCAGATCACCGAATGGCGCGGAAAGCCGCAGTCCATTCGGATTGATAATGGACCCGAATATGTCAGTGGGAAGCTCATGGAATGGGCCGAAAAACAAGGCGTTAGGCTGGAATACATCCAGCCCGGAAAGCCCCAGCAGAACGCCTATATCGAACGCTACAACCGACCGGTTAGGGATGAATGGCTCA
>Ga0115012_10000562_pt1 | contig 21124 bp, 21 predicted proteins | sample TroAtlMetagenome_FD_88706 | JGI IMG/M metagenome (GOLD analysis project Ga0115012, IMG submission 88706) | Marine eukaryotic phytoplankton communities from Atlantic Ocean - Tropical Atlantic ANT10 Metagenome | ecosystem: Environmental > Aquatic > Marine > Oceanic | place: Tropical Atlantic...
ATCTTTCGATTTCCAAGGTGCCCATTCAGTTTGTCTTCAACTTATTCAATGAACTTCGCCTAAAGCGTCCGCACATTTTACGTATTTACGGGACGCTGTCAACAACTATTTTACTTAAATTTTGATTTATTTCTGATACGGTTTATTTAGTCTTTATATATGGGACATTATGTTTTTTATGCCCATAGCTTTTGCATAACTCATCTGCTATCATGCTTCCCTCGATGGTGGTCTTTAGGGTCTCCTCGCATCGATACACCATGAACCCCGTCAGGTCCGGAAGGAAGCAGCGGTAATGGTCGACTCGAGTGCCGGGGTATGGCTCTTCAGACTGCCTCCATTTTCTAACCTACTCATTAATATATATATGAGCTCAATAGCACTCGCACGAAAATGGCGTCCCCAGACCTTCTCATCTATGGTGGGACAAAATCACGTTACTCAAGCTCTGACCAATGCACTCAGCCGTAACCGGCTGCATCATGCTTACCTATTTACTGGAACACGGGGTGTTGGTAAAACCAGTGTTGCTAGGCTCTTTGCTAAAGCATTGAGTTGTGAGCATGGCCCAACTGCTGAGCCATGTCTTAAGTGTGATGCCTGTGTTGCTATTACCGAAGGCCGTTATATTGATTTGTTAGAAATTGATGCAGCCTCTAAAACCCGAGTTGAAGATACACGAGAACTTTTAGAAAACGTCAATTACACCCCAACCCAGGGTCGCTTTAAAATTTATCTTATTGACGAAGTGCATATGCTTTCAACGCATAGCTTCAACGCGCTGCTTAAAACACTGGAAGAACCACCTTCACATGTGAAGTTTTTGCTTGCAACCACTGAGCCACAAAAATTACCACTTACGGTGCGCTCTCGTTGTTTGCACTTTCAGCTGACAGCACTTGATGAAGATGAAATTTCAAGTCACTTAAAAACCATACTTAACGCCGAGCAAATACAATTTGAAGATGCCGCACTCGCGCTGATTGCAGAAGCAGCCCAAGGCAGCATACGAGATGCCTTGAGCTTGCTCGACCAAATGATTGTGCTTTCAGAAGATATGCTCACAGAAGCAAGCGTATCAAGTGCTTTAGGTTACAGCCAAACCAACCATAGCACAGAAATACTTGAAGCGCTGACCGAGCCTACAGCTGAAAAGCTATTATCTATCAGCCAAGCCATACAGAAGTCGGGGGGGCAGTATGAGTATGTCTTAGAGGCATTACTTAAAGCACTTCACCAGGCAAGCTCAGCTTTGGCACTAGGTAAGCCCACAGAACTGCCTTGCTTCTCACCAGAAGATTTACAACTCTTTTATGAAATCACACTCAAAGGCCGAGAAGCGCTTGAACTTGCACCAACCAAGGCCATGGGCTTTGAGATGACGCTTTTGCGTTTGCATGCATTTAAACCTACAACAACTGCTCAGATCCAAGCAGCACCACCGCCCCCACCACCAGTAAAGCAAGCATCCCCTGCTCCTGCTCCCGAAAGAGCAACTCCGACTGCGACAAACTGGGATGAGATTCTACCCAAGCTTAAACTCACAGGCCTTGCTTTAAATGCAGCGCAACATGCTTCTTTGAAAATTGACTCAGACACCAAGGCAACACTCTCAACGCTTGAGAAACATATTTCTTTGTTTACCAAGAACACGGTAACAAAAATTGAAAAGACACTGAGTGACTATTTGGGTAAAGCCATCAAGCTTACAGTTACCCACCAAGACGAGCAGCCTGAAACACCTGCCCTACAAAAGCAGCGCCAGAAAGAAGCAAAGCTTGCCAGTGATGAAAAAACACTAGCAGAAGATGATGCATTTCAAGCCTTAAAAGATACCTTTTCTCTAGACTAGAAATATCCATTGGCAACGCCTACATATATTTTGTATCATATGAGCTTCATACTTTTTAATTTAGAGGAAGTCAGATGGCAATCGGTGGAAACATTGGTGAAAACATTGGTGAGCTTGTTAAAGAAGCTCAAAAAATGCAACAACGCATGCAAGATGCGCAAAAAGAACTTGGCGACTTAACTGTTGAAGGTCGTTCAGGTGGTAACATGATTACTGTGACCATTGATGGCCGCCACAGAATGCGTAAGCTTGATATCAAGCCTCAAGCACTCGAAGAAGATACTGAGTTTTTGGCAGATCTCGTCATTGCAGCTTACAACGATGCACTTCAAAAAGTTGAAGAAGCTTCTAAGCGCAAAATCACCACATTAACTGAAGGGCTAAACCTCCCAACAGACTTGATGGAAAAAATGAAAGAAGAAGGCCAAAAAGGTAAAGAAGAATAACGGCTTTTTTCTATGGATACCCTTGCTCGACTTATCGATGCACTTAGGTGTCTTCCAGGCGTTGGGCCGAAGTCGGCTCAGCGCATGGCTTTTCACTTATTACAACATCATCGCACACGTGGTCTTAAGCTTGCAGAATGCTTAGCTGAAGCCATGCAAGTCATTGGTCACTGCAAGCAGTGCAATGATTACACGGATGTAGGGATATGCAACCGCTGCCAAAATCGCGAGCGCGACAACACGCTGATTTGCGTCGTTGAAACACCTGCCGACATTCAAGCCATAGAACAATCTCATGCGTTTGTTGGTCAGTATTATGTTTTGATGGGAAAAATATCGCCCCTCGATGGTATTGGGCCCGAAGATATTGCGCTAGAAGGCTTAAAGCAACGCATTCAAGAAAACCAAGTTACAGAAGTCATTCTTGCCCTAAGCCCAACGGTTGAAGGTCAAACCACCACACACTTTATTCAATCGATGCTTGCACAACTTGGTGTAAAGCTTAGCCAGCTTGCCCATGGCATACCTGTGGGTGGTGAGCTTGATTTGTTGGATAGCAACACCATCAGCCGTGCACTACTTAATCGTGGCGCGCTTCAGAGCTTGGTTCAATCGGCTCCAGAAACCGAACACTCTTAATACGATTTTCGCTGACCTTAAGTATTTCTATTTGATGCCCCTCCAGCTTAATACAGCACTGCGCTGGAGGAATACACCCTAAGTACTCGATAATGAGCCCACTCAAAGTTCTAGGGCCAATCAGTGGTAAACTCATACCCAGTGAGCGATTCAGATCGCGCACATGAATACTGGCATCGATGATGGTTGAGCCACTAGACTCGGGGCGAATATCTTTACTAAGAGAGGCAATATTGGTTGTGAACTCGCCCACCACTTCTTCAAGAATATCCTCAAGGGTAACAAGCCCTTGTAAATCACCATACTCATCAACCACAAAACCACTTCTACGCTTCATTTTTTGAAAGTTTAAAATTTGTGTATTTAAAAGCGTCGACTCAGGAATATAATAAGGTGGCTCAATGGCTTCCATAAAGCTTGCCTTATCGAGCTCTTCTTCGAGCAAAAGATTAAGCAAGCGTCTTAAGTGCACAATACCGTATAAGTTATCAATGCTGTTTTCATACACAGGCATTCTTGTGTGTTGCGCGGTTTCAAGCGAATCTAAGATATCTTGCCAGGGCAGTGTAATATCAAGACCCACAATTTCATTTTTTGGAATCATGATATCTTCTACACTGGCTGCTTCTAAATCAAGTAAGCTTATCAGCATGCCTTTGTGCTCTGCCCGTAGTAAGCCTCCTGACTCATGCACCACGGAGCGCAATTCTTCACGAGATAAACTTTCTTTCTCGTCTTTATCAAGGTTAACCCCAAAGCATTTTAAACATAAATTTGCAATCCAATTGATAAAACGCACCACAGGCGACAATATCAACTGGAGCACTGAAAGCAACCAAGAGCAAGCAAAAGCAACGCGCTCAGTATGCAGTGCTGCTAGTGTTTTGGGGGCTAGTTCTGCAAACACCAAAATAATAACGGTTAAAGCACCAGTGGCAATAGCAACACCAAGCTGACCATAGATGCGCTGGCCCAGTAAAGTCGATACCATCGAGGCAACGATATTTGCAAGCGTTGAGCCAATCAATACCACACCTAGAAGCTTTTCAGGGTGCTCTAATAATTTGTGTACCCGCTTGGCTTGCCTATGGTTATTTTTAACCAGATACCGTAATCGATAGCGATTGATAGACATCATGCCAATTTCAGCAGCTGAAAAAAAAGCTGCAAGCAAGACCAAAAAAAACAAAATAAGACCAAGCGTTGATAGCGCCATAAGAGCATTCTTCCTTTAGCGGTACAAACCTACTCCTTCATGGTATAATAGCGAACTATTTTTATCTAGGAACATTCGAGGCGTATTATGTTTGATAACTTAACCGGGCGCTTAACAGATGCCGTCAAACGCTTAAAGGGACAACGTCGCTTTACCAAAGATAACATGAAGGATGTGTTTCGCGAAGTCAGGCTTGCATTACTTGAAGCCGATGTTGCTTTGCCTGTGGTTAAGTCATTCATTGAAACCATTGCAGATAAAGCCGACGGCGAAGTGGTGCCTAGCCATTTAAAGCCTGAGCAAGCACTGGTTAAGCTGATTCATGATGAACTCGTTGAGTTGATGGGGGCTGAGCGCGAACCTTTAAACTTCAAAACAGAGCCACCCGCGGTATTCTTAATGGCAGGTCTACAAGGCTCGGGTAAAACCACCACCGCAGCTAAGCTTGCCAAACATTTAAAAGAAGTTGAAAAGAAAAAAGTGATGCTGGTTAGTGTCGATATTTACCGACCTGCCGCCATCAAGCAGCTTCAAGTATTGGCTGAAACGCTTGGTGTTGATTTTTATGATACCGATCCGAAAGCAGCACCAGTTAAAACCGCTAAAAAAGCACTGGCGCATGCTAAAAAACAATTCATGGATGTCTTAATCATTGATACTGCAGGTCGACTGCATATCGATAATGACATGATGGATGAAATCAAAGGCATACATAAAGCGACAACGCCTGCTGAAACTTTATTTGTCGTCGACAGCATGACCGGCCAAGACGCCGCCCATACTGCTGAGGCATTTCACCAGGCATTGCCACTTACAGGCGTCGTTCTTACCAAAACCGATGGTGATGCACGGGGTGGTGCCGCGCTTTCGATACGCCATATAACAGGTAAGCCCATTAAATTTATGGGTGCTGGTGAAAAAGTCGATGCGCTTGAGCCATTCCACCCTGAGCGTGTCGCCTCCCGTATCATTGGTATGGGTGATATTTTAAGCTTGGTTGAAGAAGTTGAGCAAAAAGCTGATAAAAAGTCGCATGACAAACTTGCGAAAAAACTCAAAAAAGGTCGTGGCTTTGACTTAAATGACTTCAAACAGCAGTTAATACAGATGAATCAAATGGGTGGCGTTGCTGGCATGATGTCAAAGCTGCCTGGAATGAATATGCAAAACAGTGGTGCCCAAGCTGCTGTTGCTGAAAAAGGCATGGCTAAAACTGTCGCCATCATCAATTCGATGACACCACGTGAGCGCCGCATTCCTAAAATTATCATCGGCTCACGCAAAAAGCGTATCGCTTTGGGTTCAGGTACGCAAATTCAAGACGTCAATAAGCTCTTGAAACAGTTTGAGCAAATGCAACGGATGATGAAGAAAATGAACAAACCCGGCGCCATGAAACAAATGATGCGCGGGCTTGGTGGGCAAATGCCCAATATGGGTGGCCTTGGCGGCATGATGCCTGATGATTTTAAATAAGCCATATACCAGTAAATAGCGCAAGTAACTTACGCATATTACTGGTATAAAAAAAGTTTATACCCCCTAAAACTGCCGGGCATACCTAACATCAACGGTAGCTGAACGTGACGTATTTGTCGCAACTTCGGTTGCTGCGGCAACCGTATCCAGCTGACAGTTTTCAAACTCTCTTGGGGTTTTTAGCGCCAGTAACATATTTGTATTTCCAAAAGGTGAAGCAGAAGTAAGGTAAGTGATGTCTCGCCTTAACGCATAAGGGGTGCCACAAAGCACATTATTCATCACAATGAGCTCGCCTAAGTTTGGTACGTACCATTCAGCCAAGCAGTTATTAGGATCAGCAAAATTATCAGGATCAAACGTAATACAAGAGTTACCTGTATTTTCTCCTGCATAGTTGGTCGTATACCTTGCAGCAAAAGCTGCGACGTATCCGGCACTTGTAATATTTGCCGAGCCAGAAATGGCTAGTGCCTGGATTGTGTTTTGAAAGCCACCTCCCATGCCAAACTTTGAGTATGCTTGGAGCCTTGCATTTGCAGAAACAATATAAGGTGCCGTTACTCCTCTTATATCTTCAGTCAGTGCGGCAACAATACCATGTTGGCCTGACTCATCCACATACACAACCACCCCCCCCTGGGCTAGCTGACCCACTTTATAAGTAACTGACTCAGCGTAAGATGCTATGCGTCGCTCAACGATATCGGTTGCTATATTGCTTGCTATAATGTTTACTTTATCAATGCTCGCCGGATTCGTGTTAGCAAAAGAAGTTAAAGCCGTCGATAACAGACCCACTACATATAAATGATTTAACACTCTTTTGCTCATGCCAACACTCCTTTTGGTAGAATAATCTAAGTGATACATATGCTATATGCTAACGTTTATAAATTAGATCTTCCATTATTGCATTAATTTTCGTACAATGGTCGCCATTTTTAGGTCATAGCGCTTATTTTACTGAGGAAAATCATGGTCGTTATCCGTTTATCACGTCAAGGTGCCAAGAAGCGCCCCTTTTATCACATTGTTGTTACCGACAGCCGCAGACGTCGTGACAGTAACTATATTGAAAGCATTGGTTACTTCAACCCTGTTGCTCGTGGTCAAGAAGTTCGTCTTCATTTAGAAGCTGACAGACTACAATACTGGCAAGGTGTTGGTGCGCAAGTTTCTGAGCGTGTACAGTCGCTAACAAAAAATTATAAAGCTGAGCCCGCTAAAGCGAAAGAAGAAAAGAAAAGCGCTTAAGTCAATCATGAGTGAAGGCGTTTCAGATTGGGTTGTGGTCGGAAAAATTGGTAAGCCGCAAGGCATTCAAGGTTTGGTTCGCATTAACTCTTTTACTGACCCTCGGGAAAATATATTAAGTTTTCCTGAGTGGACGCTTGAGCTTGATGGCAAACACATAAGCGCAAAACGTATCGAGGAAAAAGTAACCCCTCAATATATAGCGGCTAAGATTGAAGGCTTCGAAACGCGTGAAGATGTGGTGAACTTAACCCATGCACAAGTTTTGATTCCTAAGAGTGATTTAAAAGAGCTTGGGCCAGACGAATATTACTGGCATGAGCTTGAAGGCATGAAGGTGCTGCATGAGTCAGGTGTTGATATGGGTGTGATTGACCATATCATATCGACAGGCGCCAACGACGTTTTGGTCGTCATTGGAGAAAAAAAGCGCCTCATCCCCTATCTTCTGGATGAAGTTATCCTCGAGATAAGCAAAACGCGCGGCGAAATGACTGTGCGTTGGGATTTGGATTTTTAACTGATGTTACATCTTGGTGTCGTCAGTATTATGCCTGATATGTTTAACGCCTTAGATTTTGGTGTAACAGGCAGAGCAATAGAAGATGGGCTTGTCCAAGTCAGTACTTGGAACCCAAGAGACTATGCAAAACCACCGCATTTTCAGGTGGATGATAAGCCTTATGGCGGTGGTCCAGGCATGGTCATGCTCTATGAGCCATTGCACCAAGCCATAAGTGCGGGAAAACATGCTTTGGGTAAAGCATGTAAAACAGTTTACTTAAGCCCTCAGGGCAAGCAAGTCAAACAAGAACACTTGTGCGCCCTGGTAGAAAATAAAACGCCTCTACTGTTTGTGGCAGGACGTTATGAAGGTATTGATGAGCGGGTACTCGAGCAAGATATTGATGAAGAGTGGTCGCTTGGTGATTTTGTGTTGAGTGGTGGGGAACTTGCCGCAATGGTATATATGGATGCCCTTGTGCGATTGGTTCCTGGTGGCCTTGGTCACCCCGAGTCAAAAGAGCAAGACTCTTTTATGCAGGGGTTACTTGACCACCCACACTATACAAGACCACCTGTTGTGGATGGTTTAGAGGCCCCGGAAGTATTGATGCAGGGACACCACAACAACATTGAACAATGGAGAAGAAAGCAAGCACTAGGTCAAACCTGGCTTAAACGACCAGATTTACTAAGTGCATGTACTTTAACAGATGAGGATAAGCAGCTGCTTACCGAGTTTAAACAAGAGCATGGTCAAGCTTGTAAGTAAAACAGGCGACCTTTTGGAGGACTAGGCATGAGTCATAAAAATCATCTGATTGATGAAATTAATGCAGAGCAAATGAAAGATAAAGAAATCCCTACTTTCAACCCAGGCGATACTGTTGTCGTTCAGGTTAAAGTTAAAGAAGGTAACCGTCAAAGACTTCAAGCATTTGAAGGTGTTGTGATTGCCAAGAAAAACCGTGGCTTACACTCTGCGTTTACTGTACGTAAAATTTCTCACAACGTCGGTGTAGAGCGTGTATTCCCACTCTATAGCTCTCTCGTTGACAGCATTACAGTTAAGCGTCGTGGTGACGTACGCCGTGCGAAGCTCTACTACTTACGTGAGCTTTCAGGACGTGCTGCCCGTATTAAAGAGAAGTTGCCAGCTGCAAAGTCTAAAAAAGACTAAATGCACGCGATTGAAATCAAAGATCTTCGTAAAACTTACGAGGGTGGCTTTGAAGCGCTAAAAGGCATTGACTTAACCATTGAGAATGGTGATTTCTTTGCCCTTTTAGGTGCTAATGGTGCTGGTAAGTCCACAACCATAGGGCTTATCAGTGCACTTCTGACCAAAACTTCCGGCCACATACGTATTTGTGGTACAGACTTAGATAAAAATCCTACAGAAGCCAAACACAATCTCGGTGTTGTCCCGCAAGAAATCAATTTAAACGTTTTTGAGAGTTGCTCACAAATTCTGGTGAATCAAGCAGGTTACTATGGTGTGCCCAGAGCAAAAGCCAAAGCCCGTGCTGACGAGCTCTTAAAGCAGCTTGGCTTGTGGGAAAAGCGTAACACCATTACCAGAAAGCTATCTGGTGGCATGAAACGCCGATTAATGATTGCAAGAGCATTGATGCATCACCCCAAAGTACTCATTCTTGATGAGCCCACTGCAGGGGTTGATATAGAAATTCGTCGAAGCATGTGGGCGTTCTTAAAGCGTACCAATGAAGCAGGTACGACCATCATCTTAACCACCCACTACTTGGAAGAAGCAGAAGAGCTTTGTAAGCACATTGCCATCATCGACAAAGGCCAGTTGATTGAGAATACTTCAACCCAAGCGCTCATTGGCACGCTTAAGCACCAAACTTATGTACTTAATACTCAAATGCCTATTCAAGAGCTACCCGATCTTGCGCCGTGGGAAACCAAGCAAGTCGATGATTATACGCTTGAAGTGCGTTTAAGCACTGAAGCCTCGTTAAATGATGTGTTTAAACGCCTCGATAAAAGCGGCTTACTGATTCATAGCTTACGCAACAAAACCAATCGCTTAGAAGAACTCTTTATGGATATGATTCACCATGATGATTAATGCGCAGTGCATTGCCCTTGGCACCATTATTCGACGTGAAGTAACGCGTATGCTGCGTATTTCTAGCCAAACATTTTTGCCGCCTGTCATTACCACGCTGCTTTATTTTTTAATCTTTGGTGATATCTTAGGCGAGCGTATTGGTCCTGTGTTAAACCATAGCTATGCGACTTTCATTGCACCAGGCTTGATTACCCTTGGCGTGATTACCAATGCGTACTCTAACGTTGCCACAGCACTCTTCAGCTTGCGCTTTCAAAGAAGCATCGAAGAACTTTTGGTAAGCCCTATGCATTGGAGTACGATGCTGGGTGGCTTTGTCATTGGTGGTGTCATTCGCGGGCTTGTGGTCGCTTTTTTGATTGCGCTTACGGCTTCTTTTTTTGTAAAACTACACATCTTTAGCCAACTGCCTTTAACGCTATTATTACTTCTGCTTATCTCAGCCACTTTTTCGCTTGCTGGTTTTCTTAATGGCATGGTAGCACGTACGTTTGATGACGTGGCTTTTGTTCCCACTTTTGTACTGACGCCATTGATTTACCTTGGTGGTGTATTTTATAAAGCGACCATGCTGCCTGGCTTTTGGCAGAAGGTTATACTGTTTAACCCCATCTATTATATGGTGCATGCCTTAAGATATGTCATGCTAGGCCTCGATGATGGCAGCTTTACTCGAGATCTGGCTGTCATATTCACTTTGTTTGTCGCTTTACTCTTAACCAACGCCTTTTTTATTAAAAAAGGGACGGGGCTCAAAGAGTAATCGGCGATAACGTGGTTTTTTATAGATGTACAACTTGAAGTCAGGCGGTTTTTTCTATAAAATCCCCCACTTTGCGAGAGTTTAATAGATCTCAGGACAGCAAGCTTGGAGAAAACGCAATGTATGCGGTCATTAAAACCGGCGGTAAACAATACCGTGTGAAACAAGGCGATGTGCTTAAAGTAGAGCAACTTGCCAGTGAAATTGGTACTGAAATTGATTTTTCAAATGTGTTACTCATCAACGATGGTAAAAAAACCACCGTGGGTACACCTGAAATTGAAAAGGCATGTGTCAAAGCGAAGGTATTGTCTCAAGGACGCCATAAGAAAATCAAAATCATTAAGTTTAAAAGACGTAAGCACCACATGAAGCAAATGGGTCACCGTCAAAACTATACTGAAGTCGAAATTACGGCAATCAATCAATAAGAGGCGAGTAAGAAATGGCAACTAAAAAGGCAGGCGGTAGTACTCGTAACGGCCGCGATTCGAATCCCAAGTTTCTTGGGGTGAAGCGCTATGGCGGCCAGCGTGTTAATGCAGGTGAAGTCCTTGTACGCCAACGAGGCACAAAATTTCATGCAGGTCCAGGTGTAGGCCTTGGCCGTGATCACACCCTATATGCACTCGCAACCGGGCTTGTGAAGTTCGTTAAAAAAGGTTCGCCATACAGACAATTCGTTTGTATTGAACCTATTTCTGAAGAGGCTGGAAAAGCGTAATTGCTTTCGCCTAAATCATGAAGTTTGTTGATGAAGCCATCATTTATGTTCACGCTGGGCGTGGCGGTGATGGCTGTTTAAGTTTTAGAAGAGAAAAATACGTCCCGCGTGGCGGACCTGATGGTGGCGACGGCGGTGACGGCGGCTGCGTGTACCTTAAAGGTAGCAAAGCACTCAATACCCTTGTTGATTTTCGTCATGACCGTGTGCATAAAGCCGAACATGGTGAAGGCGGTGCAGGTAAAGAGCGCCGAGGTAAATCTGGGAATGACTTAATCATTGATGTCCCTGTTGGTACCAAGGTATTTGATTCTGAAACCCACGAATGCATCGGTGATATCAAAACGGAGGGTGAGACTCTCCTAGTTGCCCAGGGTGGCTACCATGGCCTTGGCAACACCCGCTATAAGAGCAGTACCAATCGCGCACCAAGACAAACCTCAAAGGGTACGCCTGGTGAAAGCCGTATGCTCAAACTTGAGTTACAAGTATTGGCTGATGTTGGCTTGTTGGGCTTACCTAATGCAGGCAAATCAACATTACTAAGTGCTGTATCGAGCGCCCGACCTAAAGTTGCAGATTATCCCTTTACCACATTACACCCCTCCCTTGGCGTTGTAAGAACAGATGCGCATCAAAGTTTTGTCATGGCTGATATCCCAGGCCTCATTGAAGGCGCTGCGTCAGGTGCAGGCCTTGGACATCGCTTCTTAAAGCATTTATCTCGCACATCGATTTTACTGCACTTGGTTGATATCGCCCCTATTGATGGCGAAGCCCCTGCCAAAGCGGTGCAAACCGTATTAAGTGAGCTTGAGCAATACAATACTGATCTCTTAGAAAAACCCCGCTGGCTCGTACTGAATAAAATCGATTGCTTTGTCACGGACGAAGAAAAAGAAGCTTGCATTCAAAAACTTATTGACGAGCTTAACTGGACCGAGCCTTACTTTTGTATTTCTGCACACACTGGCGCCGGCCTTGATGAGTTGAAGCATGCCATTATACGTGTGGTTCATCCGCAATATGAGGCTTGAGCAAAGGCTCAACCACCTCTCTAACCTTACCTTGTTGCTCTCTTTTGCAACGCACTTTCACTTCAAGATATGGTTTATCTAGGCGATAGCCTACCACACAAGGTATATCTTTGAGTAAGTCTTCCAGTTTAAATGCGATAGGCCCTTCGGGGACATGAATAAGTCGCCACTTAAGGCACACTTTTTCACTGGTTACTGAGTGAGACTTTAAGTATGGTAAAGCATATTCCTCAAACATAGGCATGCACTCTGCAGGTGGCCCTGGCAACATCACAAAGCTTTTTTGGTGATGCACAAAGCCACACCCGAGCGCTGTCCCATTCGGGTTGGGGAAAAGCGTCCCTTGGCTTGGAAATAAAGCTTGCTGCCGTTGCCCATAATCATCTAAAAGACTATGCTTTCTAAGCCTTTGTTCAATATGCTCTTTTGCCGATTCAAACTCAACCAAATCGATCTTCAATACATCAGCCAATGCGAAACGAGTTCTATCATCTGATGTGGGCCCTAAGCCCCCAGTCAAAATTAAAGCATCAAAGTGTGCGTATAAGTATTGAATGCCTGATACCAGTTCGTCATGTTTATCCCCACAGCACAAGTGCGCCCCCATAGAGAAGCCTGCTTGGCTTAAACTTGTGGCTATTTTCTGACTGGTAGTGTTTAAGGTATCACCATGTATTAACTCATCCCCTGTTGCTAAAATGGCAATCGTCATGTGGCACACTCCAAATGATTTGCAAGCCACTCAGTGATATACCCATACACTTCGGGCGTTGCTTGACTCAAGTCTTGAATACATGCAAATGCAATGGATTCATCTTCCATCATACGTGCGAATCGCTTTTGAACTTTACTGAAGCTGTGTAGTCTTGCATGAACGCTCATCGCTTTTAAGTCACAAACATGAATACCAAGCTTAGACTGTTGTATAAGATGATAAAATAGCGAAACGCTCCAAAATTGTTTACTGCTTCTTAGCGGATACTTCAGATTTCCTTGAAGTTCTGCTTCATGCTCAGAAAAATAGTGCTCAAATGAACTTTTTAAAAGTGGGAAGGGCATATGCGGTAAGGCATAAAAACGCAGACGAAAACCGAGCATCTGTGCAGTTTTCTCCTCCAGATGGCGATGCGGTGCTATTTTTTTAAGCTTCCAGGGTTGATAGCGGCTTTGTAATTTGAATTGTCCTCGGAGTACGGGCTTGCACTCATAAAAAAAAGCTTCTTCTGTAAGTGGCCGTAACAGCATGCAATCATCATTAAAATAAATAAACTTTTCTGAAAGATCTGGAATACGCCACAACAACGATTCAATGGTTAAGCTATTAAAGGTAGGTAAATACGACTCGTAATCACGGAAGATCACTTTATGGTCGATAACTTGAATACGCGGATCGGGTATTGTTTCTAGTGCTTTAGGGGCTTGTGCATCTGTAACCAAATAAATACGGTTCAGCCATGGCGCAAAACGGAGCATGGCTTTCAGACAATACTCAATTTCATTGGCTGAGTGCAAACGCTCAGCTATTTCAGTCGTGCTGGCTTGTATACCACGCTTACTAAAATAATTTAAGCGCTTTGCGATATGAGCCTCATCTTGCCCATCGACCCAAGTGATAACAGCATCTACTGTCAAAGCAACCCTCTCGTACTAAACTGCGATTTTCAGCCATATACTAAAAACCGCAGTTTAACACATTACTTATTCGGCTGCTGTAGCACCTTCCACTTGTTCTTCAGAAGGATTATGGGTTGGCTGTGGTACTTCCATTGCGTTATCAGCCGCAGGCATTTGCTCCTGCACATTCTGACCTTCCGCACTTGGCATTGGCATTTGGGTTTGTTGCATCATGTCATCCCCACCTTGGGTTGCTGACATGTTTGGCGCATCGTCGCCACCACATGCACTCAACATAAAAGACATGACGCCTGTCACTGCAATCATTGCTAAACGTTTCATTTGCTTCTCCGTGTTATATAAACTGCACCCAAACAGTCTAACAAAGTCAAACTCAAATGATAAGCGCCTTAAGCATGCTTTGTATTGATGTATTTATGCAACTAGAGCTATAATGACCCACTTTTTCAATCATTAAGCAAGTGTGGTTTTTTGTGAAAGCCTGGTCAAGTGAAAAAATATCAACCTTTGCACTGGTTCTACTGATTACCGGCGCCATTGATAGTATCCGAAATTTGCCTACAACCGCACTGTTTGGCTCTACGCTGATTTTTTACTTTGTCATTGGTGCCATGGTCTTTTTGATTCCCATTGCCCTGATTTCAGCAGAGCTTGCCTCTGTTTTTCCAGATGAGGAGGGTGGCGTATTCAGCTGGGTCAAGGATGCCTTTGGTGATACGCTTGCATTTTTTACCATATGGCTGCAATGGATTAATACGCTTGTTTGGTACCCAACCATACTGTCTTTTATTGCCGGCACATTGGCTTATTTGGTCAACCCTGAGCTTGCGCAAAACAAAGCTTACTTGATTGCGGTTATTTTAATTGTATTTTGGTCTCTCACATTAATTGGGCTAAGTGGTCTCAAGGCTTCAGCTCACTTTGCGAGCTTCTGTGCCATCGTAGGCATGATAGTACCCATGTTTATTATTATTGCGCTGGCTTTTATATGGCTGATTAAAGGACATCCTCTGGCCATCAGCCTTGCGCCTAAAGATCTCATACCCAACTTCCATGACTCGCAATCTTGGGGCTCGTTGACTGCCATTGTGACTTCATTTTTAGGTATGGAACTTGCAGCAGTACACGTACGAAATGTACGAAACCCTCAAAAAAGTTATCCCAAGGCCATGCTATTCTCTGTCTTGCTTATCTTGACGACTATGATATTTGGCTCACTTGCCATTGCCTTTATTTTACCGCAAAACGAAATTGGGTTAGTGCAAGGTATCATGCAAGCATTTAAAGCCTTTTTAGATGCCTATCACATGGCAGCATTCATGCCTGTTCTGATTATTATGATCTTGCTGGGTAGCCTTGGCAGTATGATTAACTGGATCATCTCCCCTGCCAAAGGCTTATTACTTGCAGCCGATAAAGGCTTCTTGCCGCCTTGGCTGTACAAGCTCAATCATAAAGGCATAGCCTCACACGTGCTTATCTTACAAGCTGTGCTCGTCACGGTGCTTTGTGGTGGCTTTTTCTTATTGCCCTCTATCAACGCCATTTATTGGTTTTTCACAGCCCTTTCGACTGAGCTCTATTTGGTGATGTACATGCTGCTTTTCTTTGCCGCCATCAAACTCAAACGAGACCTTGGCGATAGGAAGCGATCGTTTCAAGTACCAGGCGGCAATGTTGGCTACTACAGCGTATGCTTTTTAGGTTTGGTTGGCTGTATTATCAGTCTTATTGTCGGCTTTTTCCCACCAGAGGCAAGCTTATCCTTAGATGGTGCTAATAAATTCAGAGTGATTTTTGCCATTGGTATGCTCGCGATGATGCTCCCAGCAGGTCTATTTTGCCTTTATCGGACCAATAAGCAGAAAGCCTCAGCCTAAAGCATGAATCAAGCCTTGGTGCACGTCTTCAAGGCTTTTATTGCTCATCACTACAATGGCATCTTTCGGCTTGACCTGCGACTTGAGGGTTGCCACCAAGTCTTTGCTAGTATCAAAAATGCTCCATGCGTCTTTTTCACAGGTAGATTTCAATGCATCTGAGAGTGGGCTGTCTGCAAATACACAAACCCCATCCGCAAGCTTCAATGCCTCGGCCACTTTATCGCCATGCACGCCCATGCGCATACTGTGCGAGGCAAATGCAAGCACCACCCATATGCGCGCGTGTTCCCCCGTCGACTTAACAGCTTTGATGGTTTTCTCGATGGCTGTTGGGTGATGCGCAAAGTCATCATAGATTTTAATATCATGCTTATCCATACGCAGCTCAAGACGGCGCTTGATAGGCGAAAAGCCTGACAGTGCTTTGGCAGCAACTGCAGGTTCAACGCCGGCATAAACACTTGCAGCTAAGGCTGAAAGTGCATTTTGGACATTCATCTCGCCCATCAGTGACCAGTGGACTTCTGTAATAAATACGCCATCATGATAGACACGGAATACACGCCCCACATCATCGACCATTTCAGCACGCCAAAGTGCATTGCTTGCAGGACCAATCCCCATGGTTGATGCATGGCTATACACGCCTATATTCACGACTTCCTCAATGGCTTTATCATCCAAAGGATATAGCAACTCCCCACTAGGAGGCATGGTTTTCAAAAAATAATGGATTTGCTTTTGGATAGCTGCAAGATTTGGATAGATATCAGCATGGTCAAACTCAAGATTATTGAGAATGGCGCACTCAGGCCTATAGTGCATAAACTTGGGTCGCTTATCAAAAAAAGCACTGTCATACTCGTCGGCTTCAATCACAAACCACTCACCTTGCCCAAGCCTGGCATTGGTGCCAAAATTGGTTGCTATGCCACCAATCAAAAAGCCTGGCTCAAAACCTGCGCTATCTAGAATATGGGCAAGCATTGAAGTTGTCGTGGTCTTGCCATGCGTACCTGATACGGCCAAAACGCGTCGCTTCTGGAGAACTTCTTTGGCCAACCACTCAGGCCCTGAAACATAAGGAATACCGGCATCAAGTAAAGCTTCTATTACGGGCATACCACGCTTGGCTGCATTACCTACAATCACTAAATCTGACTTTAGTGCCTCCGTGGCATCTTCATAGCCCTCTTGAAACACAATACCCTCTTTGGCGAGCAAGTCACTGATTGGTGGATAGCAGTTTGCGTCGCTGCCGGTTACTTTATAACCTAAGCCTCGCGCAAGTAGAGCCACAGCACTCATAAAAGTGCCACCAATCCCAAGTACGTGCAGATGCATGAATATCTTCTCCAGTTAATGCGTTGTATTGACAGGCTGCTTCTTAAATATATGTACCTGCTTAACTACAGGCTCTTGCCATGGCCCTGTGACTTCATAAGTATAGCCACTGATTTTCTCCATACCCTGATTTATGATTTTACTTGCAACCCAGGTTGCAACCCCCGCTACAGGCCCGCCTGCGATGGTTGCAACGATGGGTAAGCTCGCCGTGACATGAGGCGTAATGTGTAGTGATATATCATAAAGTTGCTTATCAAGATTAAGCGACCCCTTCATACTTGCTCTTGCAACCGGACCATCAATCGTACTGTCTTCGGTTTCCATGATGCCATGTGCGAGCACAAAGTAACCATCAAACTTATCAAAAAAGTATCCAGGTTTTGATAGATCGCTGAAATCTAGTTTTAAGCGTCTTGGAATCGTTTGTAAACTTAAAATACTTAAGAGCTTACCAATACCTATTTTCTTCTCGGTTTCAGGACTCAAATTGGTAATACGACCATCTTTAAATACAATGCCCATTTTGCCCGTCACACTTTTAAGAGAAAAGTCATATGGGGCGGCATCCCAGCCCCCTTCAAATTCAATATTGCCAGACTTTGCCTCAACAACCGGCGTGACACCCCAGTTTTTTAAAGCTTTAGCTAAGTCGTTTACACCAAGCTGCATAAAGACACGTGTTTCAGCAGTGTTGCCTGCTTTCCAATCTCCTTTAAGTTTAAACTCATAAGCTTCAGACTTAAGCCGCATTAAGTTGACATGCCATAAAGCTTCACTCTTTTGCACCCCTTTAATCTCAAGCATGCCAGCGTCAACATCGCCCACAGCGACTTTATCTATTTTAATATCTAAATTGGGAGTATCCTTAGGCGCAAACGTAAGTGAATGCGGCTTTGCCTCAGCAGCGTCATCATCAAACTTGAGCTCAGGTAAGCGTAACTCTGATAAAAACCCACTGACTTTGTTTTGCTTGGGTGCATAGGTGATGTTGGCAAAAATATCTTTTTGTTTCACATCAAAATCCCACACGCTATTGGATTGGTTTTTCCCCTCAACCTCAACTTGGTCGTACTGCTGATCAAAAGCAGTTAACGTGTCGACCTGAATCGACATGGTACTAAAGCCAGCAAGCCAAGCTAAGGTATCGTGATTCGGCTGATGGACTCTGCCATCATCATGCAGTGCTGTTTGCCAAGCCTTGATGTCTAGAGATTTAAGGTGGCCATTAATACTTGCTCCTGGGATCGTACTTAGTACGGGCTTGCCTCCACCCACACGCACTTCTCCGCGCGCTAGTGCGAAGGATGTGGCCTTACCACCAAACCATAAGTCACTCTTCAAACTATCATGGTAATTGGCTTGCAGGCGAATCCCTTGGTTTAAATTAAATCGCGTCAAAATATCTAGCGTTACTTCTTCTTGTGGTTGCTTACCAAAAGGCTCGGGTAGCATGATACCTATACCCTTTAGTTTTGAGCTTAGCTGTACGGTATCCAAATCATCTTCATCATTGGTTATTTTAATTTCACCAGAAAAAGGCGCGCGCCCAGTGGTCGCTTTAAGCAAAGGTCCGTTTGCCACTTGACTTAAACCTTGTGCTGACAAAAAGCCATCAAGCTTGATACCAAGATAAGGCTGCTTACCATAAAAAGAGTTGATGTGAAGCTTAAGTGGCTCATCAAGCAGACTTGCCGAAAGCCGGCTATCCAAAACACCATGTGTATCAAATGCAAGAGATCCTTTAAGGTGGTTCAAATAAAAATTAGTGGGCACATCTTTGAGATATAACTGATTATCATCAAATTTGATTTTCCCAAGCACTTCTGGGCCTTCAGGTGTTTTATAAAAAGGAAAACGTATCTTTAAGTTAAGCTTAGCTTGATGCCTAAACTTTAAAGCATCCAGCTTAAAGAGACGCTTATGTAGTGGCGAATGGGCAATGTAGTGTTGCATGCCCTCAACAGGCGCTTCAAGTTTACCATCCACCGTCATCACTTCTTTATCCAAACCTAAGTCTGTCACCTTAAGTGAAGCAAACTCAATAGGTAAACCATTGAAGTCAGCCTGGCTTATCTCAGAAGTTAGCGTTCTCTTATCAAGATTCAGTGAGCCTATAATCGACTTTGTCAGTGGCCATTCAGGATTAAATCTCAGGTCGACGCCACTGATAGTACTCTTCACTGCAAACACGCCTGAATTATCATCAAATGGAAAATTGGCTATCGGGCCTCGCACCAACACTCGCCCCGAAGTCTGCTCAATACGCGTAATATCATTTAGAAGCCACGACTTAAGCTTTGGCTTTAATCCAGACTCGGGTAAATATCGCATCCAGTATGTTGCTTCTTGAAGCTCATAGGCAAGCTCTGCGTTTAACTTACCCTTGGACGCTTTTGAAACCCCGGTTAAACTCCCTTTAGCATGAAATAAGCCATGCGCATGCTGCAGTGCGCCTTGGGTTAGATCAAAACGCCATGTCTCATCTTTTTTCCGCCATAAAAGTGCTGCATTAACCACATCTGCTTTGAAGTCAGGCTTGTGCTTAAATTGGATGATGACATTTTCGCCATCAAGATGTATCCGGCCGGCATGAGGCTCCCAAGTCAGTGCGCCTGATAAGTTTTTTACAGCCGGAATGTCTTTGCTAGGTTGCCAGGAAAGCCCTGTAAATCTTGAAAGTACATAGATAGGCTTATCGTCATGCAAAACAATTTGAGTATTGGTGAGACGGCCTTTAGGGTGCATATCAAGCCAAGGATTTTTAATATCAAACGCATCTTCTAACAGCTTTTGTAAGGGAGAAATCAAAATGGTCCTCACAAAGACCCGTCGGTCACCCGTGTCTTTTTCTTCGGTCACCGTAATGGCATTTTCAGGCCAAGTTACTTTGTTGGCTTTTAGTCGTACTTTATCTGCCATAAAGCGCCAACCATCAAGCGTATTGCTCCACGCCATGTTTGCACTTAGTTGATCGACTTTTTGACGTTTGTGATTGCTCTCACGTTGCCACACTAAATCTCGAAGCTGCACCCGCGCTTGAGCTGATGCAAGCTGTGCATGATTGATATCCAACCAAACTTGGACTTCACCGCGACCGGATGCAATTTGATGTGGCCACATCGCAAAAAAGGTTTTCCAATCCTTGAAGTTCACTTGCTCTGCAGAAACATATATCGAGCCGCGGGCATTGGAGGTAAACCCGCCAGGCAGATCAAGATCACCCAACAGAGTGAGCACACTTGGGCTCTTGCCAATCAAGCTGGCATGCCCTTTGAATTTGTAACGACCATTATGGTTAGATGCAATCAAGCTTAAAGGTTTGATGGGGGTCACCCGCCCATCTTCCCAGTAAAGCGTCATATCCACACCCTTCAACACAATCTTTTGATGAGCCAAAAACCAACCTAAGGCTGAGGTATACTCGCTCGGAGAATGAGATGTCGCTTCTTTTTTAGGCGGCATCACGCCCTTAATCTGCCACTCCCCACCTTTTTGCTGAATGCCTAGTGTGCCATCTTCCACCCATAAGACACCAGGTTGAATACGCCAGTGAAACAGTGAGCGTGGCACATTGATGCCAATCAGCAACTCTCTGACACCCATATTCTGCTTATCTTGGCCCTGGATCTTCACGTCATCCAACTTTAAAACCGGCTCAAACCAGTACCAACTGGTTTTCATTTCTTTGATGGTAACAGGTGCCCCAAACATTTCCGTTAAGCGCGTTTCAAGCTCACCTTTATACTGAGCGGCCCAAGGTGTGAGTGCTCTAAAAACAGTAAGCGATATGGCAAGCAGAACCATGCCTGTCACAAAGCTTATCCATATCCATTTGAATAGTCGCTTTAACTCATTCATTGCTCCACCACATCCACACCCTTCGGTACGGTGAAATGAAAAAGTGACGCTGATAATGTGGGATTAAGCTTAATCTCACTAAACGTAATTTCTGTATGCTGGCCTAATTGATCTAACATATCCATACGCTCGAGCATACTTTCATGAAAGATAAGCGTCATTTGTTGGATATTTGCCTGCTTTGATTTTGCGTTGAGTAAAAAAGTATTGTGCGTATCGGGGTATTTTTCTGAAACTTCATAATGCTTTGAGAGCTGGTCTTTATCATCCGCTAAAAACAAACCTGCAGAAGCACTCATTTGTGGGGCTTGCGGCCGGACGGTCACTTGTTCGAGGTCAACATCATAAAGCCAAAACTTATCACCATCTGCAACCAAAAGCTGTTC
>Ga0115012_10000563_pt1 | contig 21076 bp, 20 predicted proteins | sample TroAtlMetagenome_FD_88706 | JGI IMG/M metagenome (GOLD analysis project Ga0115012, IMG submission 88706) | Marine eukaryotic phytoplankton communities from Atlantic Ocean - Tropical Atlantic ANT10 Metagenome | ecosystem: Environmental > Aquatic > Marine > Oceanic | place: Tropical Atlantic...
GCGCGGCGTCACCACCAAGCTCAGCTTCTTTTTTGAAAGCAACGGCCAGTTGCGGATTCAATCGATGGTGGACGGCAAAGAAACGGTTGGCGAAGGCCAGTGGGCCACGCGCGATGGTTTGATGCGCATGGACATCGCAGAAGGCGGCTCCAATCTGCCGTACATGCTGACTCAGTCGACATTGTCGGTGCCGTATGCCGGAGCCCGGTTGACCCTGTACAAGCGGTGAGCATCACCGAAGAACGGCAAGCTCGGGTTCGAGAAATGTTGTCGCGCCGATTGGGTTCGGTGGTCGTTATTCTCGAGGCTGTGCACCGTCGGCACAACGCCTCCGCCATCTTGCGGAGTTGCGAATGCTTTGGGGTTCACCAGGTTCATTTGGTGACCAAGGGCTTTAAGCCCAGCAAAGGCGCCGCGCGCGGGTCGGAACGCTGGTTGGATGTCCACCGCTGGGACAGCACGGATGATGCGGTGAACGCGCTCAGGGAACGGGGGTTTTCGATTTACATCGCGGACTTGATGGATGAAGCGCACAGCCCGGACACGTTGCCCATTGAAGGCAATGTGGCGATCTTGATGGGCGCCGAGTTGACGGGGGTGAGCGATCGGGCGCGCGAGTTGTGCGACGGAGCCATTTGTGTGCCCATGCACGGCTTGACCGAATCACTCAACGTTTCGGTGGCGGCGGCGTGTATTTTGCAGCGCGTGACGGAACGAGTGCGCCAGCACACCGGTGGCGGAAACCTGCCGGCCGCCGATCAAGAGCGCTTTTTTCGAGACTGGACCGAGCGGGAGTTGACGTCCAAGCACGGGATGTTGGCCCGCGCACGATTGGCGTCTCGTTAGGCGCCAAACGCGTTGTTGAGCACCGCGTTGCGGGCGTCGTTGGGGGCGAGGCCTTGCCGAAGCGTTGCCACCCGTTGCCCCAAGGAAGGGTTCCCTTCGTTGCGATCGATCAACGCCAAGATGTAGGCGTCGTCCCAGCTCGGTTGTTTGCGGTGTTTTTCCAAGTCGGCCATCAATTCGCGCACCCTCTTGGGCTCGATGTTGTCCTCCAAATAGAGAACAATCAGCATCCGCACCACTTCCAAATCCAACGGTTGCGAGCCGCATTTTCCGGGGGCTGAACAACAGCGATTGAGTCCGTCTTCCAACAGTTGCATGGCGTTGACTCGGTTGCCCTTGCGCATGCGAACCCGGGCCAGCAGTTTGACCAAGTTCAGGTCCCGGCTGGATTCCCTGAGCAATGCGGTGGTTTTCACATCCGCTTCGTCGTCCCGACCCAGCATGAAGAGCAGTTGCGCTTCGGCGCCGCTCAGCATGACCCGTTCGGACGAGGTTCGGCTCGCCTCGATCAACGGTTCGATTCGCGTCAAGGCTTCGTCGGCTCGACCCAGTCGAACGAGGGTCTGAACCATCATGACTGCGGTGTGCGAAGCGCCGATGATTTGGTGGCCGATGGCGTCGCCAAATGCCATCAAATCGCTGGCTGCAATGGGCAACTCTTCAGCGGCAATCGCGGCCTTTGCTCGCTCAAACCTCGCCACATCGTCTTGGGCGGTGAACGGTTGCAATGCGCGCACGGCATCGGCTGGACGGCCGTTTTCGGTCAACATGGCGGCTTCGGCAAACGGTGCGCCGAGCGCCAACATTCGTTCTCGAAGGGATTCGGGGTACCGCTCGATCATCAAGGCGTAGCGGAGGCGGGGATCGTCGGGAGGCAAGGACCAAATTGGATCGTTGCCTGGGGGTGCGATTTCTTCTTCTGGCTCCGGCGTTTTGGCGACCGGCATGCTGTCGCGGCCGCGTCTTCGTGCGTTGCGCAGTTGTTCGTTGCTTGCGCCGAACTCTCGGGCCAGGGCCAGGTGCTCTTCGGCCCCTTCCCGATCGCCCGCACTGTACCGGGCTCGCCCTTCTTCGAGGTTGGCTTCGACCAACCCCAGCATCGCCTGTTCCATCAGTGAGGCGGTTTTGGGGTGGTCCAGGCCGTCCAAAAGCCAACGGGCTTCATGAAACTCAGCCAATCCGATCATTTTTTCGGCTTTGGCAATTTTTGAATCTGGGTCTGCGCCAAACAGTCGTCCAAGGAACCCCATCAGTCGCCTTCCTCGTGGTCAAGGTCTTCGGTTTCATCTTCGGTTGCGCCGTACCGTCGCCATTCCTCAATGAAGCTCAAGGACTGAGTATCGACTTTGTCCACGTACAAGACTCCGTCCAGGTGGTCGCATTCGTGTTGGGCCACAACGGCAGAAAAACCCTCGAGATGACGAACAAAGTGTTCGCCTTGGTGGTTGTAGGCTTCGACCCTTACTCCGACCGGTCGAGAGACGTCTCCCCGCAATCCGGGAACGCTCAGACAACCCTCTGTGGTGACCATTTCTTCCTCGGTGGTGGGGGTCAGCACCGGATTGATCCAGGCTTCGAACCCTTCTTCAGAATCGAGGGATAGCAAGACCAAGCGGACGCTGTGGTGCACTTGCGGTGCGGCCAATCCGACGCCGTCGTATTCCAGAACGGTGTCCAGCATGTCGCGAATTAATCGCTGCACATCGGGACCCAAGATTCGGTCAGGAGGGATGGGTTCAGCAACCCGACGAAGCACCGGGTTGCCCATTCGAGCCACTTTTAAGATTGCCATTGGGTGTGCCTATCCTATTGCCAAGGCGATGTGGGTTGGGTACAAGCCAATTCAGTGCGACGAGAGTCGGTGGCAGAGGAGACCGAAATGGCCGAGCTTGAAGAAAAGTGGGAAGACAACGTAGGCGGTAAAGTCACCATCAATGGTCAGACAGTGTCCTTTTACGTGGACAAAGAATGCATCCTTTGTTCGGTGTGTTCCGATGCGGCCCCCAACAACTTTCGAATGAGTGACGACGAAGATCACGACATTTGCTACAAGCAGCCGGATTCCGAAGACGAACTCGCCGAATGCTACGAGGCCCTGGAAAACTGCCCCGTTGAGGCCATCGGCGACGACGCTTAGTAAACCGACTCCCGGGCACAGCCGCATTGACGGGGCTCGGAGTTCGCTGGTAGCTTGGGCGTCTGGGAGACCGCAATGCGTGTTCTTGTGTACCTGACATTCCTTCTGACTTCGATGCCCGTTTGGGCCTTGAATGCCCATGAGATGCCCGAGAGCGCCCATACCGTGGGCGATGGGGCGGCCCAGGTGCATTTGGGCTTGGGGCAAAGTTCATTCGGCTTGACCGACAACCTGGACTTGCGCACGCGCATTGCCGGGCAGTTTTTTGGGTTCAATGCCCAGTTGAAATGGGCGATTGTTCAAGACGAAAAGAAGGCCCTCAGCTTGGAACCCTTGGTGTGGGCCGAATGGCCGTGGGCCACGATGGGATTCCCGTCCTATTCGGCCGGCGCCATGCTCCGTCATTCGATGCGCGTGGGCGAAAAAGGCCGACTCAACCTGGGCGTGGGCGGGATTTACGACCACCTCAAGGTGACGTTTCAATTCTCCGATGAGTTCGATCCCCGGCGCGGCTTTGGCGGCGACTGGTGGTATTCGCTCACGTTGACCCGCGCCCCGGTGGCCTTTGGGCACTCGGTGGTCGACATCAAAGAAGGTGATTTCAACCCTGGATGGATTTTCCACGGCGTTCGCGTGCCCGTGGTGCTCGGTTACGAGCACATGGTTTCGGACAAGAGCAGCTTCAACACTGTGGCTCGCTTGCACCCGTTGAATTTCGTCAATGGCGGCAGTTGGTACGCCGAGGTGCATCCAACGTTCGTGACCCGCATGGGCGAGAACGCGCGCATCGCTCTTGGCATGAATGTGATCATGCCGGGCAACCCCATGCCCATTGCCGATGACGATTTGGAACAATCGGTTGAAGAGCAGGCATCCAACCTGCACATTCGGGCCTGGGAAGCGTGGGTGCCGGAATTGCCCTTCCTGCCGTTGCCGTATTTTGGGGCCTACTGGGTCTTCTAAGGGCCAAACAGCCGCACCCGAAGACCTTCGATTTCTGCGGCCGCTTCATCGGCAATGGCGCGCAATGAAGGGTCGTCCGGCAAGGTGTCGTCCAGATCAATCTTGCGGTCCAAGCCACCGTTTGAGCCCATGCGGAACTCGCCCAGACGGAGTCCTTGGGTGTGGGAGTTGATCCAGATGGCGTCTCCCACTCGAAAGGGCGCGTCAAAACTCCGGTGGTCTTGCGTATCGATGACGGCATCGATCCGTCCCGACTTGGCCAGGCGCTTGGCCGCATCGGTGGCTCCGTGACTGAACAGAATCACAACGTCGACATCGGTGGGCAACGACGAAAGGACGGCGTTCGCTGCGGCGTGGGGCGGAAGCCGTTCGTAGTCGGGCGTTTGGATCGAAGAATGACCGCGGTGAGAGACCCCTGTGAAGGCAAAACGCAAACCCCGGTGTTCTGCGAAGACCACGGGTTCGATGCCGGGTCCTCTGAGGTTGGCGCTCACCATGGGAAGGGTCAGCGGGGGGGATTCGAGGCTCGACAAGCCCACCAAGTCTTCAAACCCCACGTGAACCGCCGCCGGTCTCATCTTCGTCAACCCCCGAAGCATCCATAGGTTTTTGAGGGCGGCTTCTGGAATTGGATTGCCGTCCAGCCCTTGCCCAGCGTCGAGCCAGCCCCCTGCATTGACGAACATCGAAGGGTCCGAAGAGTTCACAATGGACGCGCTTCTTGGCAAGCCACCACGGGGTCGGCTGGGGCAGCCGCAGGGCGCCAAATCCCCGCGCTGTTCTCCGGCGTAAAACAGCACCCAGTCTGCATTGTCTGGAGTGGCCAGCCGCTCCTCAAGGGCGCCGTTGGTCACCAGTTCTGCCCGCAAACCGTCATCGCCAAGCTGCATCCGAGGCGGGGGCAGAGCGGGGTTTTTTGCGCAGGCCATCAGGAGGGTCAGAAACATGAACTCAGACTACACGGGAAGGTTTTTTTTTGCCCACCCCCTCATGAACCAACGGCCCGAATCCGTTTCCTCCATTGCAGCAAGGAAAGGTTGATGAGCTACGCCACTGTTCCGCATTTGATTCGGCCCCGGGCTGTCGCCCGGCACTTGAGCCGCGTGGCCCTCGAGGGGGGCGCGGCCTGCATGACCTCCAGTTATTTGAGGGTTCCGGGAACGGTGGAGTGGGATTCCGCTGATACGGGATTAATTTTTCAGGGGCGGCCCACGACGCTGAGCCGGGTGGCTCGCATCCAGAAAGGGCAGAGCGTTCGGGTTGATTACCGACACAACACCGACAGGTTGGTGTTTTTCAGTCGAATCACAGACTCTTTGGATCCGGGATCGTGGCGGTTGAGCCGGCCTCAAACGGTGCAACGGCTCACGCGTCGGGACGACATACGACACCCCATGACCCCAACGTCGGGGGTTCGCATGGCCATGATGACGAACAATGGAATCCAAGCCTTTCCACTTGTGGATTTGTCGAGCGGGGGCGCGGCAATCCAATACGACGCGCGGCAGCTCGGCCTTTGGGTCGGGCGCCGCATCACGGTGTGGCTTGAAACCGCCGAAGTGAAAGGCGTGGCCATCACCGCAGAAGTGCGGCACGTTTCGCGCCGGGGCTGCGCACCGGGCCACAAACTAGCAGGGGTGCGGTTTGTGGATCCTGGGCTGGAGGCCCGGCAAGCGATTGAACAGACGTTGTTCGATCGCTGAATGACAGGGGCTGGCTCGGCTTCCATCGGGGGCGTTTGAGGTCGGGTCAGTCCCTTTTTGCCCCAGCGGCGATCACGCGGAGCGGGCGTGCGCACGCCTCGATGTGCTCGGAGCTGTAGGCGTCCGGTCGTTGGGAAGCCATGAGTTCCAGTCGTCCGCGCGGCCGTGAGTTCACCTCGATGAGCCACGGCTCCATTGCTTCATCCAACACCAAGTCCACGCCGGCTTCGACCATGCGCTCGGCTTCGGGCATCCCATTGAAAGCCGCGGCGATCGCCGCTACGGAATCGAAGATGCGCCCCAGACACTGGTCGTCCAGTGCTTCGGGCCCGGCGACCACCTCTGCGCCCCGTGCGGCGTTGGCCACCGGATCTTCGCGGCTTTGTCGGACCACCGGAGTGTGTTGAAACCACCCGCCACTGGGGGTTCGTTGGAGCAGCACGCGAACGGTCCTCGATGCCCAGCCCGCGGGAGGGGCGATCGCCGCTTGCAGAATCGATGGGTCGGGCCGGGAGGGCACCACACCGGGTCGCGTGGAGGGCAGGGGGCTGCCCGGTTCCACGGATGCCACTCCGATGCCAAGCGCTCCATACCGGGGCTTCAAAAATGCTCGTTTCCATTCGGCCAAGCGGGCGGAAAAAAGCGAGGGATCGTGCTCCACGCAGGGCATTCGGATGCCCAAGGATTCAAGGCGTTGTTGGGACAACAGTTTGTCCCTACACAACATGGTGAATTCGAGGCTGTTCCAGAGTTCCACTCCGCCCAAGCCTGCACGAATGCGTTCGAAGCGGTCCGCTCGCAGTTGACTGGGAAAGCGATCGTGGGCGCCCACCATCGAGGCTCCATCGACGGCTTCCCATCCATGTTCGACTGCCCGCAGGCCATGGATGCGCCCGTCCAAAACCGTGTCGCCGAACACCACATCAATGCCTTCGCGGGCCAAGAGCAGCGCGGCCCGCCCGATGGGACGAGCGTGGGGCGGTGCTTCGGGATGGGCGCCGTTGGTGGGAACCAACACGCCGATGGTCATGGGGTCATTCACTCCGCGGGTGTAACACCGGGCGGTTACAGCCAGGGGTGTCCGCTCTCCGCCTCGAACACTGGGTCATTGCCGCACTGCTCGCCACCGCGCTGCTGTTGTGGGTTCGTTTGCGATGGAACGCCGGCCGAGGGCATCGTCGAGCCGTGGCTCGTGCGGCCCGCGCTGGGGCAGGGGAGTCGGAAGCGGAATGGATGCTGGAAAGCGAGGGCTACACCATCGTGGACCGTCAGGTTCGCTGCATTTGGTGGATGGAGGTCGACGGGGTGGAAGAAGAGGTCGAACTGCGGGCCGATTTATTGGTTGAAAAAGACGGAGAACGGTTCATTGCAGAAGTGAAAACCGGAATCAACGCACCCAATCCGACGTTTCCTCCCACCCGGCGTCAGTTGTTGGAATATCGCTTGGCGTTTGATCCGTACCGGTTGCTCTTGGTGGATGCGGATGCCGGAGAAATTAGGGAAGTTTGCTTCCCCCGGGCCATGGCCCGATAAAGGAGGGCAATGCGTCGTCCCGCGCCATGGTTGTTTGCTGTGATCCTGCTTGCTTATGCGGGCGTGAGCGCATTGCCCGCATGGAACAAAGTGTCTGGGGCCAAGCACGGGCGGGATTTTGCGACCTACCACTACGCGGCCGCTGAAGCGCTGGACGGTGGGGACCCCTACGCCACCCGAGCGTTGTCCAAACGGGCCCGGAAAGACGGCACTCGCAAGAGCGTCCATCCGTATTTTTACCCGCCCCCGTTTTTGGCGGCTGTGCTGTGGTCTCCGGCGTTTGAATTGCTCACCGCCTACCACGTGTGGTTTTGGTTCAACCAAGCGCTGGTGTTGGCCGCAGCGGCGTTGTTTCGGCTGTGGTTTCGCGTGCCTTGGGCCGTATTGGCGGTTCTTTTGTTGAGCTTCACTCCCATCACGGACAACGCCAAAATGGGCCAAGCGAATTTGCTGGTGTTGGTGGCGGCGGTGGCGGGGCTGTGGAAACGGAACGGTGCGTTGGTTGGGGCCGCAGCGATGGCGAAGATGTCGCCCGCTTTGTACCTGGTGGCGTGGGCGGTTCGACGGGCCTACCGTCCAATCGCGGCGGCGGTCGCTGTGGCCATCGGTTCCAGTGTGGTGGCCTTGCTGTGGGTGGATTTTGATGCCCAAGTGCGGTTTTACACCGAGGTTTTGCCCGGATTTTCCACCGGCAACTACCACGGTCTGACCGTGCGCATAGGGTTGCCCGCCAACCATTCGATTCCCGATTTGTTCAATCAGCTGTGGCCAGGGCCGGACCGCCACACATTGTCGGCTTCCGCCGCGACGGCCGCGAAAGCGTGCTCGCTGACCTTGTTGGCGGGCGTGGCATGGTTGGCCCGTCATCGGCGTGATTCGCTGGGGAATGCGGCCCTGTTTGGGGCCGTGACCGTGTTGATGCTGATCACGCCGGTGTACACCTACGAACACCACTTGGTCATGGCGATGTTTCCGGCAGCGGTGGTGGGTGCGGCTTTGGTTGACGGAAGGCTCGGTCGGTGGGGGTGGGCCGTTGGGCTTCCTGCCTACTTCTTTACGGCCTGGCCTCTTTATTGGCTTCGTCCCGCCCAAAAAGCCATTCCAGCCCTGCACTGGTGGTTGCAAGAATCGAAATTTATCGGCTTGTTTGCCTTGGGAATGTTGTGCGTGGTCGCGGTTTTGAACAGTCCCAGGAAGGACTGAATGGGCCGGTTTGATCTCGTCACGGAGTACACGCCAGCGGGGGATCAACCCACCGCGATCAAGCAACTGTGTTCGGCCCTCGACAAGGGCGTGAAGCACCAAGTGTTGTTGGGCGCCACCGGTACGGGCAAAACATTCACGATGGCCCACCTGATTGCCCACGCGGACAAACCGACCTTGGTGCTCAGCCACAACAAAACCTTGGCGGCTCAGCTGTACGGAGAACTCAAAGGACTCTTTCCGAACAACGCGGTCGAGTATTTCGTCAGCTACTACGACTACTACCAGCCCGAAGCCTACGTTCCTTCATCGGACACCTACATTCAGAAAGACCTTCTGATCAACGAACACATCGATAAACTGCGGCACCGAGCAACCAAATCCTTGCTGGAGCGCAAAGACGTCATCATCGTCAGTTCGGTGAGCTGCATTTACGGTTTGGGTTCCAAAGAAGCCTACGACGGCATGCTGATTCGGTTGGATGTGGGGGATGATTGGCCCCGCGGAAAGCTGTTGCGGGCCTTGGTGGAGATTCTGTACACCCGAAACGATCATGACTTTCACCGCGGTACGTTTCGCGTGCGCGGCGATGTGGTGGAGATTTTTCCGGCATCGGAAGACGAGGTGGCGATTCGGATCGAGTTGTTTGGCGATGAAGTCGAGCGCATCAGCCTGATCGATCCGCTGCGCGGTCAGCGCTTGCAGGAACTCGACACCGTCGCGATTTACCCGGCCAGCCACTACGTCACACCGAAAGATGAGATGGACCGAGCCCTTCACGCCATTGAGATGGAGTTGAAGGACTGCTTGTACGAACTCAATTCGTTCGGAAAACTGTTGGAGGCGCAGCGGTTGGAAGAGCGGACGGGGTTTGATTTGGAGCTGATTCGGGAGACCGGTCGGTGCAAAGGGATCGAAAACTACAGCCGGCATCTCTCGGGCCGTGAGCGGGGGGAGCCACCGCCCACTCTAATCGAGTTTTTCCCGTCCGATTGGTTGATGATGATCGACGAAAGCCACGTCACGGTTCCGCAGGTGGGCGGCATGTTCAAAGGCGACCGCAGCCGAAAAGAAACCCTGGTTGACCACGGGTTTCGGTTGCCGTCGGCGCTCGACAATCGGCCGTTGAAGTTCGAAGAGTTCGAAGCGTTGGTGGACCAGGTGGTGTACGTTTCGGCCACACCCAGGCCCCATGAATTGGAGCGGGCCGAAGGCGTGATTGTCGAACAAATCATTCGACCCACCGGATTGCTGGATCCAACCGTCGAGCTTCGACCCGTGACCCATCAAGTGGACGATTTGTTGGGGGAACTGCGCGTTTTGGCGGAAGCGGGGGAACGCGCATTGGTCACCGTTCTCACCAAACGCATGGCCCAGGAACTCACCGACTACTACCGGGATCTGGGCATTCGGGTCCGCTATTTGCACTCCGACATCGACACCTTGGAGCGGATGGAAATCATCCGTGATTTGCGCCAAGGCGAGTTCGATGTGTTGGTGGGCATCAATTTGCTGCGGGAAGGCCTCGACATCCCCGAAGTGTCCTTGGTGGCAATTTTGGACGCGGACAAAGAAGGGTTTTTGCGGAACCGAACCAGCCTCATTCAAACCATGGGTCGGGCCGCCCGAAACGTGAACGGTCGGGCCATTTTGTACGCTGAAAAAACGACGGCATCGATTGCCGCGGCCCTCGAAGAAACCGCTCGGCGTCGGGCCAAACAAGAGGCGTACAATCAAGAACACGGAATCACGCCGGAAACGATCAAGAAGGCGGTGGAGTCTCCGTTGGATGAGTTGCTGCGTGCTGGCAGTTTGACCGTCGAAAAGACCTCGAGCGTGGCCGAACAGGTTGCGAAGCGCCAAGCGACCGACCCAGAACAGGAAATCAAGCGCCTGAAAAAGCAGATGAAAGCAGCGGCCGCCAAGTTGGAGTTCGAACGGGCGGCGGAACTGCGCGACCTGATCCGCGAACTGCAAGCCCTGGTTGTGGGGGCGTAAAGGCCCTCAGAGGGACTCTGCGACTCGATTCAGCCGGTCTTGGCCCCAGAACAGTCGTTCGCCCACAGCAACCGTAGGGGCCCCGCATGCGCCCGCGGCTGCAGCGGCGTCGGTGTTCGCGCGCAGCACCGCTTTGATGGCGGGGTCCTGGGTGCGTTCGATCAGGGCCGCTCCGTCGTGTCCGGCACGGTTCAGTGCCGCCGTCAGAGCGGCATCATCGTTGAGGTCGACGTCGTCGACCCATGCGGCTCGGTAGATGGCTTCGGTGGTGGATGGATCGACGATCGCCACCCGACCGGCCGTCACGGTGCGCATGGGGAAGTGGGTGTTGAAGCGAAATTCGACGCCCCACCAACCCGCCCAATCTTGGAGATCTTGAAAAGCGTAGGCTCGGCGGGCCTCGCCAAAGGTGAAGATGGGAATGTTGGGGGTTCCGATCGCGTTGAACAAGGCCCCCAACAGCATGGGACGCCATTCCAGTTCGACGCCCCATTCGTGGGATAGTCGTTGAATTTGGCTGGCACCGAGGTACGAGTAGGGGCTGGAAAAGTCGTGATAGAAGGCTATTTTTTGGCCAGGCTTGGGGGCGATATCGGGCATGTACGTGGGGGTTCCACCCAAGGCCCTTTCGACCAAATGCATGCGGTCTTGGCCCCACCACAACCGTCCATTGAGTTCGAACGTCGGCACACCGAACACCCCGCGTTCGCTGGCGACGGCGGTGTTGGTGCGGAGGGCCGCTTTGGTGTCGGGGTGGTTGGCTTGCTCCAGGGGCACGCCGAACCGAGACGCCAGCGGTTCGAGAAACGCCGGGTCATTGATGTCGCAATTGTCCACCCAATACGCTTGGTACAGGGCTTTGGTCAGGCCCACCCGCGCCGCGCCTTGGGCGGCGGTGATGAGGCGCATGGCGGTGACCGAACGCTGAGGATGCCGCGGGTTGTGTTCGAAGGGCGCTTGATTGGCTTCCGCTTCGTTGAGCAGATCGGCGGCGCCGATCACGACCTTGGGTCCGGCCCAGCGGGAGGCGGGGACGTCCGCAGTGCCTTGGTTTCGGTACAGGCCCCCGAGCAACACTGGACACCATTCGAGTTGGGCTCCGGTGCGTTGAGCGAGGGATTCCACGCGAAGGCTGGCCAAGTAGGCGTAGGGGCACACGACGTCGAAATAAAATCGGAGGTTCATGGTGGTTGGCTACCCCGCTGAAGGCTGGCATGATGGGGGGGCATGGAAAAAGTTCGGATTGACAAATGGCTGTGGGCTGCGCGGATGTTCAAGACCCGATCGATGGCGTCGGACGCTTGCACGGGCGGGCACGTTCAAATCAACGGTGAAACCGTCAAATCCAGTAAGAACGTGTCGATTGGTGACAGCGTTGATGCGCTCACGCCGGGGGGCCCAAGGAACTTGGAGGTGGTGGCTTTGGCCGACAAGCGGGGTCCGGCGAAAGTGGCCGTTTCGCTGTACATCGACCACACGCCGCCGCCGCCGCCCACCGGTCATATGCCCGGTGATCCGACGTTTGATCGGGGCAGTCGGAAAGGACGCAAAGGGCCCCGACCGACCAAGCGCGATCGGCGCCGGTTTACCCCAGACAACGGTTGGTGATCGAGTCGATCTCGGTGGGATTTCCCACTTGTCCTGCGGCCAATGCGGTGGCCTCGTGGGGCTCAATCCGTCCGGTGATGAGCCCCGCAGCCAGTTCGCCCATCAGGGCGCCAAACTTGAAACCATGGCCCGAAAACCCGGTCATTAGAATCGCTTTATCGATGGACTCGAGCACAAAACGCTCTTCTTTTTCAACGGTGTAAAAGCAGGTGGTGGCCGAAGCGACGGTGTAGTCATCAAGATCCTTGATGCGGGAGCGGCAGGCTTCGAACAGGGCATTGACTTCGCCTTCTTTGACGTCTCGATTTCGGTCGGGGTGGCCCTTCATGCTGAAACTGTGGTCGCCAATCTTCAAACCCGTGCCCGCCACCGGTGGCACGGCGTAGATGCCGCCCGCACCGTGGATGTCGAGCACCATTGGTGCGTTGGCCCAGGCGGCGGTTTGGTTGTCAGGGGGCTCCAGGTACATCACGACTTGGCGGCTTGGTTTCACGCGGCCGACGGCGGGGGGGCACAGGGAGCGAACCCACGGACCGGCGGCCACCACCACCGCATCGGCGCGGGCCCGGCTGCCGTCTTCCAACACGATGGAACCGCGCACCGGGTCGATGTCCACCACGGGCGTGTTCGTGTTCACGGTGACGCCATTCATCAGGAGATGGGTGGCCAGCGAGGCCACGATGTCGCGCGCCATCAGCACCCCGCCCGAATTCACCCATGCAGCCAGTTCAACACCGTCGGTGCGGAGCATCGGCGCTCGGATGTTCAGGTCGGCGGGCGTCAGCCGCTGGTGGTCGATGCCCAAGGCATCCATGTCGTTCAAGGAGTCCTCCACCCACGACAGGTCGTCGCGGGCGAGCATCAAGGTTCCGGTCTGATGCATCAGTCGCCGTCCAAGCCCCGACCACATTCGCTCCCACGCGGCGAGGGCGGGGTTGATCAACCGGGCGTAGCCGCCCAGGGGGCCGTAGGGGTGGCGGATCAGTCGGTGTTGGTCCACGCTGGAACCTTGGGGGTTGGGAATGGCCCCTTGTTCGTACAACGCGACGCGATGGCCGGCGTTGCGCAGCGCGAAAGCGGTGCTCAGTCCCATGATTCCACCACCGACTACAATCACGCGCACGGGCTGCCTCCTTGGTCGCCCATGTTATCTGGCTACGGATTGAGGTGCGATCCATGATGAAGGTTCGATGGGGAGTGTTGGGCGTGGGCCGTGCCGGTCGCGCGCGGGTCAATGCATTGCGAGCCGATCCCCGGGCCATGGTTGTTGGTGGATGGCGGGGCGATCTTGAATCCGCCGGGCTGGATGGGTTCAGCTCGTTCGAAGAAATGATGCAGCATGTGGATGCTGTGGCCATTTGTTCACCCGATGGTTTTCACGCCAGCCAAGTGCACACGGCCTTGTCGACGCATCGGCATGTGCTCTGTGAGTTTCCGGTTGCCGCTTCGGCGGGCGAGGCCTCCAGTTTGTTTGCGCTGGCCGTGGCCCGCGATCGCGTGTTGCATGTGGAGCACATCGAGTTGCTGACGCCGACCGCCGCTTGGATTCGCGACTTCACGCCCGGAAAGACCTTGTTGGGCGGAAATGTCCGGTTCAGCGGTGGGGCTCGCCCTCGGGCAACGTCTCCCGCTCACGCCAACATTGCTCGTTTTCAGCGGATCATCGACGCCGTTGGGGTGCCCGAGGACGTCGCAGTGGAGCGGTGCACCCCCGCCAATTTGGCCGTGAAACTGATGTACCCAAACGATGTGGTCGTCAACCTGGATTGCCGAATGGAAGAAGGGTTGGATCGCCATTTGGAGATGGTGTTGGAATTCGAGCAAGGGATTGTTCGGCAGCAGGATCGCTCGATTTATTTGGACGGCTCAGAAGTGAGCTTGGAGGCCGGCCCGGGGTTGTTCGATGCCGACCAACTGGCGGCCAGTGCAGCGATCTTGGACGGACAAGAGTCCTACATTCCAATGGAGAGAATTCTGGACGGGCTGAGCGTGGCTGATTTGGTGATGGGGGTCTCTTGACGCCCGCACACCGTGCTCGCCCACTGGCCTTTGTTGCGGGTGCAGTGTTGGCCTTGTTGGCCGGATTTGTGGGCTTGGCCTCGGAATCGATGTGGCTCGACCGCGCGTTTGTGCCGATTCGCTATGCATTTTCATTTTCCAGAGGTGCCGGTGGTGTGCTTCGGGGTCAAGAGACCGCTGCAATGGGGTTTCTGGACCCGTCTTGGGTGGCGGTTCTCACCGGGATTCACGGTGTGGGCTTTCAGCCCGTAAAAACGTTGCCCTCCCTGGGTCCTGCGCTCGTGGCGGTCCTCGTGTTTGCATTGGGCTTTGATGCGTGGCGTCGATGCGGTTCCTGGAAAGCGTTGATGCCGGCGGCCGCGTTCGTCCTTTCGGCGCCGTTTGTGGCGGCTGTGCGTTCGGGGACCGATGATGTGTGGCTCGGGTTGTGGACGGTGCTGGCGGTCTTCGCGGTGACGTCCACGGCAAAGTCCGTTTCAGCGCAGTGGATGGGGCGATTGGCTTTGTTTGGCTTGGCTTTGACGGGTCCGTTTGGGGCGCTGGTTTCGTTTGGCTTGGCGGCGATGGGCGTCGGGCGACAGCGGGGGGCTCGGTTGATGACTGTGGGGGTCGCTTTGGCGGTTCAGTGGACGCTCGCTGTACCGATACTGGGCCTCGAAGGCATGCCCTCATTGGCGGTTCACCTGGGCCGCATTCAGCCGATTCGGGTCATTGAAGCCATCGGGCTGTTGCCCGTGCTGTGCGCGCTGGGTGCGATGTCGTTGTTCCGGGGATCCTCGAAAATGCGCCCGGCTGGCTGGGCGTTGCTTGTGTGGACGATCCATGGGGTTGCCGGAATGGATGACACGGGACCGATGGCGGGGCGTTTTTTCCCGGTGTTTGTTCTGTTGGTGTGGCTGGCGCCTGAAGCAATGGTCCAAATGCGCCGCGGGCGGCATTGGGTGTGGGTATTTCTTGCGCTCTTTGCGATCGATGCGGTCGGGTCGCGGATTGGGTTGGAAGAGGTGTCGCAGGATCGGCGCGTAGCGCTCAAAGAGTCCCAGGCCATGGCGCGGTTTTTGAAATGGCGTTTTGAGCCCCGAGAGACGGTGGCTTTGTTTTCACCGGGGGCGTTGGCCTACCACTATGGGGGGCCTGTGATCGACGCCTCGGGTTTCACGGAATCCCGCGATGTAAGCCCCGAAGCGGTGTTGGCGATGGAGCCCACGGCCATGATCCCCCAGCATTCCTATGTTGGGCCGAGTATTGTTCGTTCCATGATGTGGGTTGGGCACGGTGAACAGGTTCGGGCGCACTACGATCAACATTCGGTTCAGCACCAAAAAAAGTGGGGTCTGACCCGGGCTCGACCGCTGTTTTTTCAGTACTTTATCCGCAACACATTGCCCCGATTGCCCGCCCACATCTCAGAAGATGAAGGCAATCGCTTTCCGAAGCAATAATATAAAGGGCCAAGCATTTAGGTGAGACTCGCATGCGCGTACTGTTGATCAATCCGGCCATGAACTTGGCCAAACTGGGCCGGTTCTCTGGGCTGTTGGAGCCCATGCCGTGCATTGGTTTGGCGTACATTGCGGCGGCTTTGGAACAGCACGGCTGCCACGTTCGAGTGATCGACATGTTCGCGGAGCGGTTGGATGTGGACCAAGTGGCCGACAAGACGGCACGCTTTCGTCCGGACCTGGTTGGGATGACCGTTCTGACCCCATCGGCGCCGGTGTGTTCCGCCATCAGCGCTCGCCTTCGCCAGCAGATTCCGGGTGTGAAGATTGTTTGGGGAGGCGTTCACTCCGATGTGTTTGGGGCCGAAATCGTCCGCTCCCACGACGCGGACTTTGCGGTGCACGGCGACGGCGAAATCACCATCACCGAATTGGTGGATGCGCTCGCCTCCAATGAAACGGACTTTTCCGGCATTGATGGGCTGAGTTGGAAGGGCGACGACGAGACCGTGACCAACAAGGCTCGGGCGATCAATCAGGATTTGGATTCGCTGCCCTATCCGGCGTGGCATTTGTTTCCCTACCATCGCTACGGTCTGTTGCCGTTTGCGGATTTTGCCAAGCCCGTCCTCACGATTTCTGGCTCCCGTGGGTGCCCGTATCGGTGCGATTACTGCTCGCTGATTCACACCGGCGGAAAAGTGTATCGCCGCCGCGATCCGATCAAAATCGTCGACGAGTACGAGTACTTGGTGGACCGGTTTGGCGTGAAACAGATTGGGTTCATCGACCCCATTTTCCCGCTGGTCAAAAAGGACTTGGCGCCGTTCACCAAAGAGTTGGTGGCCCGCGGTCTCGACAAAAAGTGCCAGTGGTTGAGCGAAACTCGGGCGGATCGTCTCGACGCGGAAACGTGCCAAATGATGTACGACGGAGGCTGCCGGCGGGTGTTGATGGGCATCGAGTCGGGCGTGGATTTGCTGCTGGGGAATGTGAACAAAAAGATCACGACGGACAAGGTGCGCGTGGGCGTGGAAAACGCCCGCAATGCCGGCATCCAAACCGTTGGACTGTTCATGATCGGAATGCCCGGTGAAACACCGGAAATGACGAAAGAAACCGTCGAGTTTGCCGTCGATTTGGACCTGGATTTCGCCAAGTTTGCGATCACCGTGCCGTTCCCCGGATCAAAGCTCTTTGAGGATCGTTGGCAAAAGGATCTTTTTCGGGATGATTGGGAGAACTACACCACCTTCAATCCCGACCCCGATCGCTTGATTTACCACCCCCATGGATACGACCCCGACACCTTGGTCAAAATGCAGTCGTGGGCTTTGCGTCGCTTCTATATGCGTCCCCGGCAACTCAAGAAACAGTTCCTGGATTTGCGCACGATCAGCCCCAAGATGCTCCTGTACGGTATTTACGGGATGGCGATCTAAAGGATCAAGACCCGCGGATCTCTTGACGTGACACCGTCAACGGGCAATAAGCGCATGTCAACGTTTCAAGCGGCACCCTTCGGTACGCCATCCGAAGCCCACCTGCTGAAGCGAATTAGAAAGGAGACACCAAAATGGCCATGACTGCAGAACGCAAGCAAGAACTCATGACAACCTACGCCACCCACGAGGGTGACACCGGTTCACCTGAGGTTCAAGTTGCCCTCCTCACCGAGCGCATCAACCACCTCAACGGTCACTTCAAAACCCACAAGAAAGATCACCACAGCCGTCGTGGTCTTCTCAAGATGGTCGGTCGCCGTCGTCGTCTGCTGAAATACCTGCGGACCAACGATGACGATCGTTACAAGGCGCTCATCAAGAGTCTCGGACTCCGGCGCTAAGCAGAGACGGGCGGCCGGTGGTCGCCCGTTTTTCTTTGTTCTTTTTAAACACATCCACAATCGGTCTCCGTCACCGCTCGTCGAAACCCCCGCAGGTCTTCGCGGCTTGAATGCCCCTCGTCATTCAACCCTCGCAGGTCTACGGGACCCTCGGCACACGATTGGAGCCTGAGGCCCGTCCTTGATTGTGGAGCGCGCATGTAGCGCGCAACCCCCCAATACACTTGCGGGTGATGCGACCATATGGACGGTTGCAAACACCACCCGTTTATCCATCTGGAGAATCCAATGGAACTTCAATCCGTGTCTGTCGAAATCGGCGGACGTACTATGACATTTGAGACTGGCGTTATGGCCAAGCAGGCTGACGGCGCTGTCGTCGTCCGCATGGACGATTCCGCTGTTCTCGTGACCGCCGTTACCGGTGGCCCCGCTCGTTTCGACTTCTTGCCTCTCACCGTAGAGTACCAAGACCGCAACGGCGCCTACGGCACCATCCCCGGCAACTACTTCAAGCGTGAAGGCCGCTCGAACGAGCGCGAGACCCTCGTGTCTCGGATGATCGATCGCCCGATTCGTCCTCAGTTTCCAAAGCACTACCGCAACGAAACTCAGGTGATCGGTACCGTCTTGTCTTACGACGAAGGCTGCGACACCGACACCCTCGCCATGTGCGGAGCCTCCGCGGCCCTTCACATCTCGAACGCGCCCCTGCAGCGCCCCATCGCGGGTGTTCGGGTCAGCCAAATCGATGGCAAGCTCGTGAGCAACCCCAGCCGCGCCCAAATGGTCGAAGCTGAGCTCAACCTCGTTGTCGCCGGAACCGTCGATGCTGTGTGCATGGTGGAAGGCGGCGCCAACGAAATGTCCGAAGACGCCATGATGGACGCGATGGACTACGCCCACGATGAAATCAAGAAGATCATCGGCGCCATCGAAGAACTCCGCAGCATCGCTGGTGTGGAAAACGCTGAAGTGCCTCCGGCGGCCGAAATCGATGCAGACGTCTTGGCTTTCGTCAACGACAACGGCACCGATAGCCTCACCGAAGCCATGGGCATCACCGGTAAGCACGAACGCAAAGTGGCCCTCAAAGCGGCCCGCAATGCGGTCATCGAGAGCCTTCTCGACGGCGAAACCGATGAAGGCGTCATCGAAGCGAAGACTGGCCACGCCAAAAACGCTTGGGACAAGCTCATCGGCAAGGTGATGCGCAAGCAGGTGCTCGCCACCCGCACCCGCATCGACGGACGCGCCACCGATGAGATTCGTTTCATCGATTGCCGCGTTGGACAATCGGCCAATGCCCACGGTTCGGCCCTCTTCACTCGTGGAGAGACCCAGACCTTCGTGACGGCCGCTCTCGGCATGGAAATGGACTCTCAGCGCATCGACTACGCCGGTACGCAAGAGCAGTTCCGTCGCTGGATGCTGACCTACAACTTCCCGCCCTTCTGCACCGGTGAAGCCCGCATGCTTCGCGGTCCCAAGCGTCGGGAAATCGGTCACGGTGTGCTTGCTCACCGCAGCATCATTCCAGTGCTTCCCAGCCAAGAAGACTTCCCATACGTGCTTCGTTGCTGCTCCGACGTTCTTGAGTCCAACGGCTCGAGCTCGATGGCCAGTGTCTGCGGTTCCACGTTGGCGTTGATGGATGCCGGTGTGCCCCTGAAGGCCCCGGTTGCCGGAATCGCCATGGGTCTCATCAAGGAAGGCGAAGACTTCGCCGTCCTGTCCGACATTCTCGGAGACGAGGATCACTTGGGCGACATGGACTTCAAGGTCACGGGAACCAAGAACGGAATCACCGCATTCCAAATGGACACCAAGATTGACTCGGTCAGCCGCGAAATCATGGCGAAGGCCTTGGGCCAAGCCCGCGAAGGTCGGATTCACATCCTGGACGAAATGGCGAAGGCCATCTCGGAGCCCCGCGACGACATCGCCGCAAACGCTCCCCGCATCACCAAGCTGAAGGTCAAGCAGGACAAGATCCGCGACATCATCGGCCCAGGTGGACGGACCATCCGTGGAATGCAGGAAGAATGCGGCGTGCGCATCACCGTCGAAGACGACGGAACTGTGCTGGTTGCAAGCTCCGATATGGACGCCACGAACAAGGCCCTGGGCATGCTCCGTGAGCTGACCCAAGAAGCCGAGATCGGCAAGTTGTACCTCGGTGTGGTCAAGCGCACTGTGGACTTCGGCGCCTTCATCGAAATCTTCCCCGGAACCGAAGGCTTGGTGCACATCAGCCACCTCGCCAACGAACGGGTGGACCAAACCACTGATGTCGTCAACGAAGGCGACGAAGTGTTGGTCCGCGTGATCGACATCGACAAGCGCAGCGGCAAGATTCGTCTCAGCCGCAAGGAAGCGCTCGAAGCAGCAGCGCTCTAAGCTTCATGCTTAGGCCGCCGGCTCTGAAGGTCCAGGTTCTCCCTCATGGGGAGGGCCTGGACCTTCCTTCTTATGCCACAGCGGGTTCTGCGGGCATGGACTTGCGCGCGGCCGTGGATTGCACGCTGCAGCCCATGGAGCGGCGCGCTGTCCCCACGGGCCTTCGTGTGGCCATTCCTGATGGATGGGAAGGCCAAATCCGCCCGCGCTCTGGCTTGGCCTTGCGCCAAGGCCTCAGCATGCCCAACGCTCCGGGCACGATTGATGCCGATTACCGCGGCGAACTGAAGGTCTTGCTCATCAATCTGGGGTCAGAGCCCATAGAGATTGCACGCGGAATGCGCGTCGCTCAGATGTTGATCACCCCGGCACCCCAAGTTGAAATCACCGTGGTCAACGACCTCGATGAAACGGAGCGCGGCGATTCGGGTTTTGGTTCGACTGGGCTTCGTTAGCCGCCGCCCTCGGTCCTTAGATTTTCTCTTTGTTGAGCACCGTGAGGATGGCTTGTTGTATGGCTTCTTCGCTGTCGGCCTCTCGTAGCCGTTGAAGCAGGTCGCTTCGGAGAGCCATTCGGGCCAGTCGTTCCAACACCCACAGTTGCGACTGCCTGTCGGAGCGGGGGGCGGGCACAAGGAGAACGACGTCCACCATGGGCCGACCGCTGCTTTGGTAGTCGATGGCGCGTTCGAGGGTCAGCACCACCAACTGGGTGTGCCGCAGGCTTTCGACCGTGGGGGCGGACAAGGCCACGCCTTCTCGAAGCGCGGTGTTTTGCTGCTTTTCCCGATCGAACAGCGCATTGGTGATCGACTGGGCGTTCGCGGTGGCACCGGAAGCCTGGACCATGTCACCCACGATTTTGAACAGATCGGGTTTCTTATTGACCGCCAGCCGGTGACCCACGACGGCGTGATGGATGTACGGCGCAAGAATCATTTTCTCTTGCGTGTCTTCCCGGCGCAGATCGAAACGGTGGTGAACTTGGTGGCGGGGGGCTTTGAGTTTGAGCACGGAGCATTGAGCCGCTCTGGCTGCTCGGTGTTCTTTGGACCCTTTGAACAGCGTCTTGAGGGTGTTTTCATCGGGTGCACCCAAAATCAGAAGGTCGTAATCAGCGGTCACTTCCTGGATGGTTGTCAGCGTATCGGAACCCCGCACGATTCGGCTGTCGCAGGGCGATGCGCACAGCGAAGCCAGTTGTTCGTGGTACTGACGGTTTTGGTCGACTTCAGCGGCGCCAGCGTCTTCAGAAATGGGCCAAAAGAGGGTGACACGCGCGTCTTTTTGCGTGGCCGCCAGTCCGTCCGCGACGTGGACCATCAGGGAATCGTACGGGCCCGGTTCCGCCAAGACCAGAATGCGTTGAAAATCGTCC
>Ga0115012_10000564_pt1 | contig 21045 bp, 15 predicted proteins | sample TroAtlMetagenome_FD_88706 | JGI IMG/M metagenome (GOLD analysis project Ga0115012, IMG submission 88706) | Marine eukaryotic phytoplankton communities from Atlantic Ocean - Tropical Atlantic ANT10 Metagenome | ecosystem: Environmental > Aquatic > Marine > Oceanic | place: Tropical Atlantic...
CACATGTAGGGCTGGAAAGCATTCAATTTCCCACCTAAACAGAAGTCGTATTCGCCGATTGGTAAAGCCCTCCATTGCCAAGTCATCTTTGTATTCCCATTGGTCACCTCTGTTTCAAGGTCGGGAATTGGCGCCATTTTGTTATCTGGCAGAATCAAATCAGGGCGACCATGATTTTGTTCTATTTCTGAAGGAACTTCTTCCCATTCAACCGTAATACGTAAAATTTCATGATTATCTAATTCGAAGGTCCAACAATCCCAATCATCTTCTACAAGTGCACCATAATGGATAGTATCCAATTCTGTCATCCTAGGTGATGCGTAAGATGAAGGTTCATCCACATCTCTTGAATCAACATCCTCCGACCAAATTATATCAAGCATCATGAAGGATGAACCTCGTAAATTCAATTGCCAATTACCAGGTCTATCTACTTCAAATTGTAATAAGATACGTATTTCTTCATCAGGCCATAATAGCCGATCACCACCTATATTCAGAGGTTCATTCTGGATATTATATGGTCCTTGAATACCATCTGAAGGATTTGAATCACCTTGAAATTCGATTACAGTAGTAGAACTTGCTATAATTATTGTAACTTCTAAATCCGGCCTTGAAATTCCAATTACGTCGTCTTGATAACGTAAATCAATTTGAAGTTCATCGATTTCATCAGGAATCAAAGCGATCTCATTTTGAGCTGGCTGCATTGGTAATTCAATGAAAACAGTCTCCGGTGAAAATGGAGAAGCCGAATTTACGGTTTCTGAAATACTAGACTCTCCAGTATGGAATTCAGTGAGTGAACAATCATCCACATTATTGCATGAGAACCAAAGTTCTCCACCTCCCTCTTCTGAATCGACTGCTGCTGTAGCGGCAGGACAAGAAATTATGCAGAGAAGGAGTATAGCAAATAATCTCCGCATATATCTCTGTAAGAAACTGTCCTAATCACTGTACCGTATCATTGGGCACATCTTTTAGAATAGTTCTACATTTACGGCAGAGATACCTTCCCTTCCCAGGTTTTTGTCTAGGATATTCTTTCTTGCATGTTTCACAAACCCACAGCCACTTCGCCTTTTCTCTGCGCAGCATTTCGGTAAAATCTAGACCCATAGTTGAGGATTCTTGACTTGGCCATAACTTTTCAAGAGAACGAAATGTAGAATCGTGAGCAGTGTATCCTAATGCATGAACGAACTCATGGTGCAAAACCCATGCACCATAGGGCATCCAATCTTTGGTTATAAACGAGGGTGAAGATCGATAACATCAACCTGCTCTGGCTTGGTTGGATTTTTTACTCCTCGCTTCCATCTAGTAACTCCGTGTCTTTGAGTCGCATTTTTCCTTAGAACTCCTAAATCTATCGCATTCAACTTTGTAAGTTCCTCCTCACTCCAAACTTCCATTGCCATCATAACCTCGATTACAAACTCACGTAATCTCGTCAATTCCTCAATTTGCTGCGAGGATGGCTTAGCCATTCATGACCACCGATGATAAGCAGGATGACCTTCTTTTACGGCCACAAACAGACCTTTCCCAGTAGCACAAACTTTGCCTTCGGCTGTTAGTGTCATTTTGATTTTAGCTCTATCTTCCATCAATTCCTCAACCTCTGCCAAGATATGAAGTTCTACTCCGGTAGGTGTTGGTCTTCTAAGAGATACAGAGTAGGTTGCAGTGACAGTACATGGAGGCTCTTCTAATCCTTCAGCATCCATAAGAGCAATTGCAGCAGCCCAATTTCCGTGACAGTCGAGCAGACTTCCAATAATCCCTCCATTTACCATTCCAGGGAACGCTTGGTGTTCATCGGATGGCGTGAACCTTAATTCCAATCCTTGTGCACATCTGTGTGAATCGATTTGCAATCCTTTCTCATTCGCAGGACCACATCCGAAACAAATTGATGAAGGGGCATATTGACGTTGGACTCCTTGCTCCATAACCTCCTGTAATTGAAGGAGGTTGATTTGCTATTCGCATCCATCACCTTGATGTCCTTTCGATTAATGGGCAAACATGGCCGGGAAGAAGCGACGTATCAGAGTCGCAAACGAACTTCCCAAAACCAGGCGTTTAGCAATAAAAAAAGCATTAGAAGAACACGAATCTGAGGCGAGGCCTGAATGGGATAGATCCTCTGAATGGGGTGATGCTCGATTCCTTAGAAAACGCATCAAAGTTGGAGAGATGCGAACAATTCACATGCCACTTCTCGATGTTGACATGGGAGACTCTTGGCCCATTCCAATAACTGTTTTTCATGGGGTTAGACCAGGTCCTGTTGTTACAATAATCGGAGCATCGCATGGTGATGAGTTGACAGGGACTAGTGCATGTACCAATTTACTGTCATCAATATTTACAGAACCTGAAGGCGCTTTAGACCCTCAAACAATGGCTGGCACTGTTAGAATTGTTCCTGTTCTCAACCTGCCAGGGTATAGAGCAAAAACACGCTATTTTCCTGATGGACGTGATTTGAATAGAGCATTTCCCGGTTTATCAAAAGGAAGCACAACCTCTAGAGTAGCAAGTAGGGTCAAGAAAAATCTGATTAACGATTCAGATGTCATAATTGATTTGCATAGTGCTGCCACTGGTAGGTCGAACATGCCTCAGATTCGTGGAGACTTATCTCATCCAGAGTCATACCTTCTTGCCAAAGCATTCGGGATTGAGGTAGTATTGGATAGTCGCCCTCCAAAAGGAAGTTTGAGGAGAGTTGCAAATGAAATGGATATCGCAGCTGTTACCTATGAAGGTGGAGGAGCGAATAGGCTTGATCAAAATGCCGTAAAAGTTGCTGTTCACGGTTGCTTAAATGTCCTAAGAGCATTGAAAGTTATTCCAAAGAATCCTAGCAGGCCTAGATTCAGACTCAATGCCGGAGGTTCGACTTGGTTGCGTGCTGGAGAAGGCGGGCTTCTGGATATGTTTGTTGGACCCGGTAGCATTGTAACAAAGGGCGACGTAATCGCTACTATTTCTGACCCAGGAAGCCCTGGACTTTCTGTTGATATTGTAGCACCCGAAAACGGTCTGATGATTTGTACTGCAACCAATCCCTTCGTAACAGCAGGAACTCCTGTTGGCCATTTCTTACCTGTTACTAAGCACATTGAGTTACTGAAAACACAAATGGATGACAGGGGTGTATTGATGGTAAACGGTAGCCAAGGAGAGGCCCTATGGCGTGATGAGGTCGATATTGTTGAAGAAATCAAAGTCGAGGGAGAATGGTCTGGTGGTTCAGTAGATGGCGAGTGGAACCAAATTAATGCAGAAGACACCGAACAAGAAGAAGCGGCCTAATCAAGACTGAAACTGTGAAATAGCTTCTCGAATTTCTGCATCTTCCATATTTCTTGGTTGGCTCTTTGCAACTTCGAATAGATGAGAAACAAGTTCATCTGTTGCTTCCATCCCATTACTTTCTAGCCAGTGGATGATGTTTGATCTTCCTGACATATGTCCAATTCTGATTACCTGCTCTAGACCGAAATCGCCTGCTGGAACTCCACTGTAGACTCTGTCTGCAAGCCACATGTCGCCCTTACGGATGGCCTTGATGACAGCACTAGCGTGTACACCAGTACCTGTTTCGAAAGCATCCTGTCCAAATACGGGATAATTCCTAGGTAGTGGTACCTTGATGTATTCATTAGCCTTCTTTACGTATTCACTAAGTAAAGATAGGTCGTTGTTGATAACTCCCATCAATGATAAATTTACCAGAGTTTGATCTAGAGGAGCATTTCCTGCTCTCTCTCCAACCCCCAATGCTGTTCCGTGAACAACATCTGCTCCTGCCTCAACCGCAGCGAGATTATTTGCAACACCTAATCCTCTATCCTGATGTCCATGCCAATTGACTTCGATTTCACTACGCTTAAATCCTGAATCCTTGATTACTTCTTCATCGATAAAAGAGAGTAGCTGCTTAACTCCATTTGGAGTTACGTGTCCACATGTATCGCAAACACATAGCCTTCTTACTCCAATTTCCATCGCTCTCTGATAGATTAATTTGACATCTTCTGGTTTAGAACGAGTAGTATCTTCGGTGACAAACATTACCGGAATGTCATTATCGACAGCATATGATACTGCTTTTTCCATTGTTGAAACTAATTTTTCCATGGTCCAGCCTTCTGTAAACTGGCGAATTGGGCTCGTTCCCAAAAATGCACTTGCTTGAATTTGCATTTCATGCTTAGCTTGCATTTCAACAAGTGGTTCGATATCATTCATCAGAGTTCTTACCGCTGCACCCGGCCTTATCTGAAAATCATTCTCTTTTATGTGAGATAACATTGCGTTAATGTGATCTCTATGGAATGGGCCTGCTCCTGGTAATCCTAAATCGACCTTCTGGATTCCTAACTTTTCCATGTAAGTCAATAACTCGATTTTCTGATCGATAGATGGATTCAATGCACTTGGACTTTGCAGACCGTCGCGTAATGTTTCATCATCAAACCATACACCATGAGGATGATTTGCTGAATTTCTTGAATATTCATAATCAACTACGTTCCAATCATAAATCAGATTTTGTTCATCCATAGTATCACCTCATTGGGTTCGCTTCACCCCTAAGAGAAGCGGTCAGCGTTTGAACCCGTCGGATATCTGGTCATTCCTCTTCGTTGAGAACTCCAGATTTCACAGCAGCAATATATTCCTCTTTATCGATGACTCCATCGTTGTTTAAATCGAGCTCATCGAATTCTTCTCCCGCATCTTTTTGCGAACTCTCAATAAGTTCTGCAGGAAGTCTTGCGCTGAAAATTACTTCATCTGCATAACCGTTTTTGGATTTATTTCTCAGTTCCATTACCCTAGTTCCTCTAGTAGCCTTACCAGTAGTCTTCTTGGTTTGAGAAACTTCAGTTCTAATCATCATTCCTTTCTTTGTTAACAGGAAAATGTGATCATCTGGATTAGGTATTTTCCTGACACTGATGATAGAATCCGCGAATTCTTCGTCCAATTTCATGGTCCTTACACCCTTTGCGCCCGGCCTAGTTTGTCTATAACCATCAGTCGTAAATCTTGGTTCACCTGATTCTGTCATTCTTTGATTTCCATCTTCATCAAGAATTGCGACTCTGTCACCGGTACCAATTGTACTTCGCTTACCCATACCAAATTTAGATAATGTCAGAATTTGTTCTTCAGGGTCATTAATGGAGACCATTCCTGCTACAAATCCTCCACCAGAGCCTTTTCTATCCCCTACCTTGATTCCGTAAACTCCTCCTGAAACTCTTCCAGATGCTCTTATCGCAGAACACTTGAATCTGGAAGCATATCCTGTTGTTGAGATCATTACAATATCATGTTCATTTGTTGCAGACCTGACATTCACAAGAGAGTCCCCTTCTTTCTTGAAGCGGAGAGCGTACTTTCCGTTACGATTTATTTTTACATACTCACTGAGAGATGTTTTCTTGATTAATCCCATCTTTGTTGCAAACATCAAGAAGCGACCATCTGGATTTTCTAAGATGTCTTTAGAAAGCGGGAGAATCGATACAATATTCTCCTCATCACGAATACTTTCGAGGAGATTTCTAATGTGAGTCCCCCTAGATAGACGACTTCCTTCTGGGGTTTCCCAGGCCTTCAAACCGTATACTCTACCTTGGTCTGTAAAGATTAGTAGTCTGTCTTTACTGAAACAAGAAAGTATCAACTGAGGAGTGTCTTCAGTTTTTGTTGTAACTCCTTTGAGACCTTTGCCACCTCGATTTTGTGTTCTGAATGTATCAACTGGTGTATGTCGAACATAGTTATCTTCACTCAAAGTAATAACAATGGCTCGCTCTTCAATCAAATCCTCTCTATCCATAGACAATGGCATTGGATCGATGTGTGAGCGTCGCTCATCACCATGTTTGCCAACCATTTCATCCATTTCGGTTAGTAAGATATCTAGACGGCGAGATCTTGAGCCGATTATGTCCTGTAGATCTGCAATCCTAACTTGTAGTTCATCGAATTCATTCTGAACCTTTTCTACATCTAATCTACTTAGTTGATACAATCTTCTCTCAGCTATAGCCTTAGATTGAGCTTCTGTAAAGCTGAATGGTGCTATTCCAGGGAACGTTTCATTTCCTTGTAGGACCGATTCGAATTGCTCACGACTTGAACTTCCTTTTCCAACTGCAATTACATCATCAATACGATCTTGTGCCTTAACTAAACCTTCCAAAATATGTGCACGGGCTTCTGCTTTGCCTAGATTGTAAATCGCTCTTCTTTCGATGACTGACTCACGATGTTGGACGTATGTGTGAAGCATTACTGGCAAGGTGAGTAGAACAGGCCTTCCATCTAAAATTCCCATCATGTTGGCCGAATATGATTCTTGCAATCTACTAGATTTGTATAATTGATTCAAAACAGCGTGGGGATCTGCATTATTCTTAACCTCGATTACAACACGAATCCCTTCTTTTGATGATTCATCTCTTATGTCTCGAATTCCAATAACAGAGCCCTTAGTGACTAGTTCTGCAATATGGACTAGCATGTCTGCTTTCTTTACCTGATATGGAATCTCATGAATAATAATTCTCTTACCTTTGGAATCGTCAAGAACATCACACTTGGAACGTACATGGAACCTTCCCTTACCCGACGTGTACATGTCATAGATTCCATCTATGCCGTGGATGGATGCTCCTGTTGGGAAATCAGGACCTTTTACATGCTCCATGTACTGTTCTATAGACAAATCTGGCATTCCTTGATTACCTTCACCCTCTTCCAGGATTGTTTCTACATGTAGCCTTACAGCTCCAGAAACTTCGGTCAGGTTATGAGGGGGTATTTTTGTAGCCATTCCTACTGCAATACCATCGCTACCATTCAAGAGTAGATTCGGGAGCCTCGAGGGCAATACTGTTGGTTCTTGCTCAGAATCATCGAAATTCGGCTGGAAATCTACAGTGTCTTTATCGATGTCTTCAAGCATATGTTTGGAGATTTTATCCAATCGGCTCTCAGTATAACGCATAGCAGCTGGAGGATCACCATCGATTGAACCAAAGTTTCCTTGCCCATCCACCAGAGGATAACGTAGAGAAAACTCCTGTGCCATTCTGACCATGGTGTCATAGATTGATTGATCACCGTGTGGGTGGTACTTACCCATTACTTCACCAACGGAACGTGCTGATTTGCTGAATTTCTTTTCAGAAGTATGTCCGCCTTCATACATACCGTACAACACTCTTCTGTGCACCGGCTTTAGGCCATCTCTAGCATCTGGAAGTGCCCTTCCTATGATAACAGACATTGCATAGTTGATATACGAATTTTTCATTTCTTCGTTCAGAGAACGATTCAATAAACTAGCATCTGACATTCCTGTGTCTTCTTCATCATTTTCAATATCATCAGATGTCAAGGTTGGTCACCTCCTTTGCATGGCGCTCAATAAACGCCCTTCTGTCAGGAACATCTTCTCCCATCAAAATCTCAAACAAACGATCTGATTCTTCAGCGTCCTTAACAGTAACTTTCAGCATAGTACGATTTTCAGGGTTCATCGTAGTATTCCATAGTTGTTCAGGATTCATTTCACCGAGACCCTTGTATCTCTGAACACCTATCTTCGCATTTGGATTATCTCCTTTCAATTCATCCATAATCATGTCTCTTTCTTCATCTGAGAAAGCATACTTACTGATTCGGCCTTTGCTTAGTTGGAAAAGTGGCGGCTGAGCAATGTAAACGTGTCCTTCTGTAATGGCAGGGCGCATAAATCTCCACAAGAAAGTCAACATCAACGTACGAATATGTGCGCCATCAATATCTGCGTCAGTCATGATAATTATCTTTGAATAACGCAGTTTTTCAGTATCAAAGGCACCCTCGTCCTCAGGATTGTTACCTACACCTGCACCTAATGCTCTGATCATTGTTTGTATCTCTTGATTCTGAAATACCTTGACTAAATTGTGCTTCTGTCTTTCCACATTGAGAATCTTACCTCTTAGTGGCAAAATTGCTTGTATTCTACGATCTCTTCCAGTCTTTGCTGAACCACCGGCAGAATCTCCTTCAACAAGATAAACTTCACATTCGCTAGGATCTCTTGACTGGCAATCTGCGAGTTTTCCAGGAAGGCCCCCCCCTTCTAAGACTCCTTTTCTTCTAGTCAGTTCTCTAGCTTTCTGTGCAGCCTTTCTAGCCTTTGATGCAAGAAGTGCCTTTTCTATAATCGATTTAGCGACAGATGGATTTTCCTCAAAGAATTCGCCTAACTTCTCATATACAACAGTCTGAACGATACCTGTTACTTCGCTGCTGACGAGTTTATCTTTGGTTTGCGAGGAGAATGACGGGTCAGGGTGCTTTACGCTTACAATAGCCGCTAAGCCTTCTCTTACATCATCGCCAGACAGTGCTTCTCCTTTCAGCATGTTCCGTTTTTTAGCATATGAATTCAAGCAACTTGTCAAGGCTGTACGCAAACCAGACATGTGAGTTCCGCCATCCTTGTTTCGGATGATATTAGTATAGCAGCGAATAGATTCACTGAAAGCGTTTGACCACTGTAGTGCAAGTTCAACGGTCACCGTTCCTTTTTCAATTTCCTTTTCGCCTGAGATTTGTATTACATCTGAATGGAGGATTTCTCTTGAAGCATTTATCTGTGAAACATACTCTGACAAACCACCTTCGTAGTGATGCGTGCTCACGTGAGGATCTTCCGAACGTGAATCTGTAATTTCAATTTTTAGACCGGCGTTAAGGAATGATGTTTCCTTCAGCCTAGTATCGATTTGATCGAAATCAAATTCGGTAATATTGGTAAAGATTCCAAGGTCCGGCTTGAATACAATTAGAGTACCTGTATCGTCACAAGTGCCTATTTCGTTAAGAGAACTCGTAGGCACTCCAGCTTCATACCTCTGGTGGTAAATCTTACCAGCACGATGAATGGTAACCTCCATCCACTCGGATACGGCATTTACTGCAGATACGCCCACTCCGTGTAAACCTCCAGATACCTTGTATGAACTGTTGTCAAATTTACCGCCAGCGTGCAATTTTGTCATAATTACTTCTGCTGCCGAAATTCCGAACTCTTCATGCTTATCGACAGGAATTCCCCTTCCGTAATCCCTCACGGACAGAGAACCATCCGGGTTAAGACCCACTTCTACTAGATCTGTATGCCCTGCCAAATGCTCGTCGACCGAATTGTCTACTACTTCCCAAATACAATGATGGAGAGCAGAACCGTCATGAGGATCTCCGAGATACATACCGGGTCTTTTTCGGACCGCTTCAAGACCTTCCAACACCTGTATGCTTTGTGCACTATAGTCGTCTGTCATCAACTCACCTCAATCAATAAATTTCATGTTATGAAAACTCAAAATAATATTACCTAATTGCTGTCAATTTATTCGCTTTGAATTTTGTCAAAATAATGTCGCAAAAAACTGGATAAAAATCGCTTCAGTCGGGCGGTTTACTATGAGGCTCCTTCACTCAAATTATATGGTGTAATAGGGGGTATATGAACATACTTAATATCGACTCCAAAAAGGGGCTAAATTGTGGAAAAAATTACAAGATTTTTTTGTCAAAATAGAGTTTTTATGCCAAGTTTATCTTGAAAATCGAATCGCAACCGTTAATGAAGAAGGGCAGGTCGCCGAAGCATGGCTGACCCGAAAGTATGTGTTGCACTTGATGGCACTACCGTCGAAGAAATGACTGATGAAGCTGCAAGAGCAAACCTTGCAGGCGCAGACATGGTCGAGGTACGCTTTGACAGACTCTATTTGGTTAAGCCCGATCCAACCATCTCAGATGAAGAAGAAGGAGAAAAGGTCGAACTTCCACCTGAAAACCAATGGGACACAGTAGACATGTCCGAGGTCGATGTCGATGCCTCTATCGCTGCACTAAAGGAAGGATTACCCCTACCTGTAATATTCACCGTAAGACCCGTATCCGAAGGAGGTTTTTTCCCAGGAGTTGAATCTGAAAGAATTGAGATCCTAGAAAAAGCAATTGATTCCAAGGTCTCATGGATTGACCTAGAATTATAGATTAAGGAAACAACTAGAAAATCCCTTCAAGACGCTGCTACATCAAACGGTTGCCAAATTATTGCATCTATGCATGACATAAACGGCATACCAGATGCTGCAACCATCGCATCAGTAGTCAGAGATAACCAAGGCTTGGGAGACATTGTCAAATTCTGTGGAACAGCTCACAACCATGGCGATGCTCTACAAATCGTAGAAGCAGCAACAGAACTCACAGGAGAAGGCCTAAGTCACAGCCTAATGGCATTAAACAGCGGTGGCGATTGGACTAGACTTCATGCACCGGTATTGGACCAAAGTTTAGTTTATGCAACCATGAGAAACGAATTCAGAATTTCTGACAAGGGATTAGTTAACCTTCGCGACCTTAGAGATGCATGGTCCCTTCTAGAGTACTAATCAGAACTATCTTGCTCTAGAGACGGTACCAACCCTTTCTCTAATTGTTGATTTTCAGAAGTTAGACTTAATCCTGCGTTCATGTATCGCTTATTCATGATTAAAGGAACAACCAAAACACCAATCATCAATCCGCAACAGACTAGAGATACTGTCCAATTCGGGAGTATTGTTGTTCTTGGCTCGGAGACTACAGAAACATATGCAACGATCATTGTCTCAGGTACAGCATCATTTTGATGAGAATTATTTGTATTATCAATTACGATATTGAAATATTGATTTGCTGACTCTCCAAACAAACCACTACTAATTTCGGGACCATCAAGAGATATTGAAAACGATACTTCTTTTACATCCTCATACTGATGGGAATCTCTGAAAGAATGCCACCCTGCAACAGTAAAACTTCTCCATTCTGGAGGCACATCACTAGTTGGGTCATCATCATCTCTATGTTCTTTCAAGCCCCATGCACCATGTGCAATATCATAAGATGTGGAATATCTATCATATTGTGAAGTAGTCATAAGATATACATCTGCAGATGGATCGTAAGAATTGTTTGTTGTTTCTATTGTAACACAAATCGTGGTTCTTCTTTCATGATCTAGATTGACTCTTAATACCCCAATTGAATCATTTCCAATTAGCATTTGGCTTTGGAAATCATCCCTAAGCAGGTTGAGATCATTATTCGGCTCCCAAGTCATCCATTCTTCCTCTGGACCATCATAATTCTCGAAGTCATACTCGTAATCATCTCTGTCCTTATCCTTCCGTGCTTTCCTTCCTCTATCGTCATCCTCTGACTCATTAGGGTCGTAAATTGCCGGTATTTTAGCAAGGCGTTCAACAGTCGTGTTCCAAACTGGAGTTACGAAGTCGCCGTTATCACAATTTGACTCAGCCGAGGCTTCCTCAACAGGTGATAAATAGGAAGGTGCTAACATTGGGAGAATAAACGCAAGCAAAACTGCAAAAGTAAGCCTACGACCCAAGAATCATCACTTCTCCTACTATTCTATCAAATGAGGGGGTTAATCGCATTTACCTTCAACGTCTTCTACGAAGTGGCCTTACATAACCAGAAGAGCCACTCCTTCGTTCATCCTTGGATAATATTCCAGGAGCTGGAGGAGGGTTGTGTTGGTCCATACCTAGCACTCCACCGTATGATTGTACTTCTTCTACTTCATATGTAGCAGCAGCTTGTTCCGCCTCTTCTTCGATCTCAGTTGGGCTACGCATGACAGCCCAACCTAGGATCAATACTGCTACGATTAATGCTAGAACTACAAACGATTCGCCACTTGCATCAAGGAACCACTCTTGCCAATCTTTTATCGAGAAATCAGAGAGGCTAGGTTCAGGAGATTTCTCATCTAGTACGGTTACCTCTGTATCTTTGTAAATACATACGCCCATTCCGTCACAGACAGAGACTCTGACCATCTTGATTCCAACCTCTTCCCAACTTGCTGCGACTCTTATTCCGTCAGCCCCTGATGGAGTTATCCAATCATCCATTGAATCCCCGTTTGAGTCGGCGTCGAATTCCAGATCACTTTCCCAGAGAACTACGATATCTGATGAGATCCTTTCATCTCTATCAGTATGCAGGCCATCATTAACATCTACATCACGCCATACAACATAATCATTGATTTGCTCAGCATCTGTAACATTCACATCCAAAACAATAGATTCACCCAAATAGACTGTTTCAGTAATTTTGAACTCACCGATTTGAGGGGCTTCATTAACAACTACAGTAAAAGTAGCTCTGCTAACATCACCTGTAAGATAAGAATCCCTTACTGTCAAAGTGACTTTGTATGTTCCTGAACGCTCGAATGCATGCCAAGGCAATGGTTCGTGAGAAATTGGAGTTGCATCTCCGAAATCCCATGAATACTCTACGATACCATTCCAGTTAGAATGATTAGATTCCAGTGGAACAGATCTATTTTCGTATTTCCTATCTCCATCTCTTGTTCCAATCGAATCGAAATACAACATTTGTCCAGGAGTGGTTACAACATTTTCATCATCATCAAATGTATGAGAATAATCAAACGATGCTCCTTCTGCTAATGGTGTTGAAGTTGTAACTAATTCCCCTTCATACCACACATCGTAAATCTTGACAGAGATGATAGGTTTTGGATTCAAGATACGTACACCTAAAACTCTAGGCTCGCTTTGCATTCCATATTCATCGATTACAACAAGGGTTACTGAATGCTCACCAGGAGTTGGGAAATCGTATACAACCAGAGATTCGTTGGAAGTAGTTCCATCTGAGAATGTCCATAAGAAAGTCAAATCGGTTGAATCTCCAATAAGTCCATCCGGATCGTAACTATCTCTTCCATTGAATGTGTAAGGGACATCTACTTCTCCGTCTTCAATTCTGAAATCGATAACTGGACTTCCGGCAGAACTTGAATCTCTAACTTCGAATTGTGCAACAGGAAGTTGATTTAGAACTTGAACCGAAATTTGAGCTGAAGATTGTGCACCATCATTATCAGTCACTGTAAGATTGACTAACTTCATACCAGGAGTTGACCAAGCAACCAAAGGCATTTGTTCTGTTGAAATTGAATCTACAAACAGGTCTGTTCTATCCACTACTCCACCATCGAGGTTTACCCCTTCATCAAAGTCCCAATTCCAACCAACTAATTCACCATCAACATCATCAAAGATATCTGGAATCATCGTAGCAGTAAACGTTTCTGTGATTACCAGGTCAGAGAAAATTTGTCCAGGCGCCCTGTTGTTAACGATTATTTCTATACTGGTTGATGCTGTGTTCACACCATCATTTACAGTCAATGTTAGATTGTATATTGTAACAGCTGTTAAGCCATCTTCCCATAGGTGATAGGCAGTTGAGACTCCTTTCCCGGATTCTATATCGCCATCTCCCCAATCCCAAGTAAATTCAAGATGGCTGATAGGTACATTGTCAGTGGTTCTTTCGGCACTGAACTGTATAATTTGTCCAGTTAATATTGAGAGATTGTTGGTAATAACCTGGCCATTCACTGAGATAATAGGAGTTGGATCTGTTTCATCTGTGACATTAATGGTAGTAATATCTGAATCTGACCAAGTTCCACCTTGGTCTAATATCATCAATGATACATTATATTCTCCAACTTCAAGATAAGGCCTGACCGGACTCTTGAGTGAAGAAGTATTACCATCATCGAACGACCAAGCGTAGGCAACAGGATCGTCCAAATATGGAAGAGTATTGTTTGCCAAGGATAGCCCCCAAGCATCAAAACCACTACCTACGAACAAGATATTGTCCCAGGTTTGGGCTTCTTTTGGTTCTATACTTGAATTTGCAACTGGTTTCATGTTGTCTAAAAATTGAGCCCCTGTTTGAGCAGTATCGATTACATCACCAAGCATATCTTTCATCGTTAGATGGAATGTATGGATCTCGCTAGACTTTGCAGTATACCAGAATTTAGTTGGAACATCAACTCCGCCTCCTGCTTGTACTCTTGTCTCTATCGTGTCTAATACTACTCCAGAAGCGTTCCTAACCTCTACTTCAACATCTAAATCCTCAAAAAAGGCGTTAGACATTACATTGAATTCAACTTCTGCAGTGTCGACATTTGTATCTCCGTCCCTATCTGCTAGTATTGTAGAATTGAGGCTTAGTGATGCAGGAGAAGTGATCCTTGCCGCTTCAACATCAATCACTCCCTGAGGATAGGAACTTCCACAAGAGGTGTAATCGCAGTCCCCTTGAGTGGAGGCATACCAGGTAATTGCCCAGATTTCGTCTGTAATGTTACCAAATCCTGGAACAAGAGCGGTTCCTACAGCACCATTGAAATTGATATCAGAACGAGTGTAAATACCGTCTGCTGCCGCTCTGCTCATAATTACTCCATCCATACCAGGAACATCGCCTGTAAATCTCATAGTAAGCGGGGCCGGTGCTGCAGACCCAGGAGTGAATTTGAATACTCTAACTCCCCAACCTTCTACATCATTACCTGTAGAAGACCAAGGTCCAAGCCAATCGCTATTCGTGTCCGCGGGTTGTATTTTACAAAATTCACTTGAACCGCAAGCTGGAGACAAAAACAAATTCGACATTCCATAAATCCCTTGATCGCTGTCAAGTGTTGCAGCAATTGTAAAATTAGTGTAAATATCAATGAAATCTCTACCGATTACCCCCGGTGACGCATCTATTGGGTTACGAGCTAAATCTTCAATTCCAGCAGCACCTGTAGAGGAATCTTGTGCAAGTTTCCTAATTGCTGGCCCTCCACCTAGGTGGTCTGCCAAGTATAACAGGAAGATGAAACCGCCACCATAGTCAGCAGGCCTTTGGTTCCACCATCGAACTGAGAGTTCACTGGCTGAAGTCCAAGCGTTAACGTGCCCGTAAAGAGTCGAAGAGCCACCAAAACAAAGGAATGCTGCCATATCTGCTGCACCCTCGTCAATCCACAAATTTTCATATGGATCTAATGCATTGTGAAGTAGATGTTGCAATTCGTGGGCAAGTATTACTTTCGACCATGCCAATGGTGCATCGTCTATATCGATGAAAATCGCTTCTCTGGATGCGGACATTCCCGGAGCAAAGTAACCTCCAATGTTGAAAGCACCATCTATCGCATAGATTACAACTTCAATTTGGCAGTTGTTATCGACGTCGGGTGCTGCGATTCCTCTGCCATCGAAGTAATCCTTCCCGAAATAAGTCATGAGAGTAGGATACACTGTTGTATCCCACGTACTAGCCCAATTGTTCAACACTGTAGAAGAAAGAGTTCTACCAGATTGCACCATGAATGCTGCTGTTGAAGTTGTCTTTTCGACTGTGACATCAATAGAACCGCCTGACGTAGGAACGGTTGCTGAATCACCTTCATTATACGGTGTACAAGCTCTTCCGCTTGTTACAGATTGAGGAGAGGTCGCTATTTCCACACCTGGCATTCCTTCACTTATCCAATGATTTTTCATCATCCGAGTCGCACTGTATAGCATCTCGTCACTATCTGGGAGCATGTAGGGGTGTGAATCCATTTCCTCGAAATCATCCAAATCTGCGAATACCGGAGTCGCTTCAATCACGACTGATTCAGAGCCATCGATTGGCTCTGCTGAAACCATAGGAGACATTACAGATACCAAAAAAACAAGCAGAATTGTGTAGGCGCGATTAGAGCATGGTTCAGACATTTATGATACCTCCAAAGAATCGCAACACTGCATTCCAAATTGTCCACGTCAAATGAGGTATTTAATAGTCGGCGAATATAGCATCATCAATGCGCAAGGTATTTGTGGCCTTTGTAGCGGCTCTGTTCATCGTTCAGATGGCCATTTCTGCAACAGGACAAGGGTCGGAGCAAAATCCCGCGGAATGTGCTTTACAATTTGATGGAGATCTCGCAAACCAATCGGTCCATTTCCAAACTGATTTAGGTCCTAGACTACCTGGCTCTACTGCAAGTTCTGCTTTGCGAGAATCGATAAAAAGTAACTTATCTGGATGGCACATTACTGAATCTACTCATCACTCAAAGGGGTGGACATTAACCAACTTGTACGCAACATGGAACAAAGGGATGGGTTCTGAGGTAATCTTTGCTGCCCATTACGACACCCGTCACAAAGGCGATAGAGACTGGAATGAGAGTCGAAGAGGAGACCCTATCGATGGAGCAAATGATGGAGCTAGCGGAGTTGCTGTTCTATTAGAGTTAGCAAGAATCATACCACAGATGAACCTAAGCCACGAAGTTACACTATTCTTTACCGATGCTGAAGACCAAGGAGATGATTGGAGCACATATGTTCTTGGTGCGAAAGCATGGGCAGATAATTTGACTACTGAAGAAGCTAATTCTATTGAATCCTTTATTTTAGTAGACATGATAGGAGATTCAGACCTTACACTTAGGCAAACAGATCCTGGAAATGAAACACTGTGGAACAGAACAAAGGAAATCATCACCTACATTGATGATGTTTGTGAATTAAACGATTCGTCTTATTTTGATTTTGAAAATATAGATTCAATATATGACGACCATGTGCCTGCTGACAATCTTGGGATTCCAGCAATCGATATCATCGATACAAGATATGGCGAAGGAGCCGATTACCTAGGCGGCCACTGGCATACACACAACGATACAGATGACAAAGTGAGCGCAGAATCATTACAAACAGTAGGATATATTCTTGAATCAGGATTAATTTCTGGTGCTTGGCTGAATGTGAGAATTCAAAATACACAGGATGTTGACACCGACAGTGACGGAATTGACAGCGAAATTGACACCGACAGTGACGGAATTGACAGCGAAATTGACACTGATAGTGACGGGATAATTGATTCAAATGACAATTGCCCGGATACCCCTGGAGATGACGATTACGGTTGTCCCAATGAGGATGAAGTTAGTGCTACATCGAATGATTGGGATGAAACCACGACTGGAATTTTGCTGATGCTTTGTATTCTGTTTGTGTGGGGTAATTTTGCATGGCTTGTTTTCGCGGATAACAGAGGGGAGGGGTGAAATCCGCGCACACCCTCGGATAATTTAACCGGAGGTGCTAATATCAGCGACGATAAAGAGAATCGGCTCGCAGCATTGCGCCAAAGGGTTCGCTCAAAACTTGTAAATTCCAGAATTGCTTCGCGCAAAAGGAAAAAGCAAGCAGATGAAGAGATTGTTGTCAAAGTATCAACAACAGAAGAGGATAATTTCCTGGATTTCAAAGAAGATATTCTTTCAGATGGCGAGAGAAGGAGAAGAATCGCTTCTGCGCTAGTAATGATAGGTGCGTTGATGGGAGTATTGTCTGGAACCCTTATCTTACAGGGTAACCCTTCAGGCTTACTTAATTCCTCGATTTTCAAGTCGACGGATTCACTAGACATACACGGTTTTGTTTTGGATGAAGATGGAGAACCTGTGGCCAATGTATCCATTGAATTGGTGGATACTGAAACAAATTCACCCATCAAAAGCAGCTTGTCAGACGAAAATGGAAGATATATGATTGATGATGTTCTAGTCAAAGAGTATCAGTTACATGTTTCAAAACAAGGATATGAAACTGTAATTCTAAAATTTAAACCTGAACCAATCGGTATTTCTGCTATTACCATGGTTGAAGGTGAAGGAGAGAGAACGAAGGACGAATTGTCTCAAACTGAAGGCTGGTCCATGGAAAATGCAGTAGCGTTAGCAACTTTTGAAGGTCTTTTGACAATTGGTTGTGCTTTAGTTGGAGTCCATGCCTCTTTTGAAATCAAACGAAAAAAGAAGTACCGTAGAACCCAATACTTCTGTTGGATCGGCCTGTTTAGTCGTGGATTGATTATTTTTGGACCGGCATTAATTCTAACAGGTATGATTTTCTTAATGTTAAACAAAGAGGATTTTGAAGATCAGCAGGTAAAGGAGGAACTTTGAATGTACCTTATCACCGTTGAAGGTGGAGATGGTTCAGGCAAGGGTGAAGCCGTCAGAATTTTAGCAAGTCTGGCCAAAAGAATGGCATTTCCAAACGTGCATGTGACGCACGAACCTAGAAGACATAGTAAATTGGGGAAAATGGCACTGAGTGCTGTTAGTAAGGGAGACCATACTCCGCTCGAAGAAGCCGGTTTATTTGCAGCAGATCGTGTTGACCATTCGCATACTTGGATAAGGCCAAGATTGCTAAAAGGAGACTTGGTAATTTCTGACAGAAATATTCACTCCAGTTTAGTTTACCAAGGAATTGTTGGCGCTTTAGGTCTTGATCAAGTATCAAAAATGAATGCTGCGGCAATGATTCCCGATTTGGTAATTTGGATTGATTGTGACCCCAGTAAAGCAATGAAAAGAATCAATTCGGGTACACTGCGTATGGCTGGAGAAAAGCATGAGTACTTTGAAACCACTGAGATTCAAACGAAAATTCGTGCTGGCTTTAGTGGGATTCTCTCAGGAGAGATCGAAACACCTCACCCGTTTAGTCGCTGTTTGATTATGGGCCCAGTCCTAAATGAAAGTGGATTAGATGACTTAGAAAAACAGCTATCTCAGGTACTGAGTACGTTCTTTAATCGTAGACCTGAGCCCCTAAATGTAAGTAGAGACGAAGTAGACAGACATTTGTTAAAATCATTAACTGCAGGCGTACAAACTCAACAAAGACTCCCAGGGGCACCAGTTCAGCATGTTTCACTTCTGGAAGATTGGCTTGATGGCAAATCTCCTGCAACATGGATGGATATTGCGGAAGAACATTGGGAGGAAGCTAGAGCAAAAACTGCAGATGTGCCTGCTAGACCCATAGCCCATTCATCATGGGCAATTCTAGGCACGTTGTCACTAACAGACAGTACTGATGTACCTAGCCTTCACAAACAACTAGGCCCGGTCAGGTCAGTCACGAAGAGACATACTCAAAGATTAGTAAAATGGCTTGAACAGGAAAGATGGATACATAGACAACAAAATCACGTTCCATTCGCTGAAGCTCAAATGTTTAAACTGAGGAAAAGTAGACTGGGTTACGGCAGGTTATGCCTAGCAATGTGGCCTTTACGTACAGCATTATCTAGTTGGAGAAGAGCTAATCCAGATGGTGATTGGAAAAATTCTCTAAAAGAAACAATACTAGAAACAGAAGAAAGGAAAGTACCACTACAAACCAGAAGGGCAGTCAAGAATGTCATTGAGAGATTGAAACTCATTTCAAGTGGTCATGCAGAATGTCCAGTTCCTCAAAATGAGGACGAATTACTCGTTTGGTGGTCTACAGACCCGCCAGAGTAATCATTCCTCTTCCGCTTTCATACTAAAGCGGCTTCCAGATGGTAACTGAACTTTGGCAGGGTCAAGTTCGAAAAATGCAGGCCTAGCACTGAATGATGCAGACATGAATGCACCAATAAGAACCCCAAATGGAGTTCCTGTTAGCAATCTCATCATGGCATTGGACTCGTAGTCAGTTAGCATTTGAGTAAAACCATCTATTGCCATTGGAACCGCTGCAACTGCAGCAATAACAAGCATCGCTAACATTCTGCGATCGTTCTTGTAGATCGACTGCAACTTATTATCCGGCAATAATGAAAGAAATGTATCCTTAATTGTCCATCTGTTGAAACCTTTTCTCGAAAACAAGAAACCGCCAATAGCCAGACCTAGAAATATTCCAACATCTCTTACGCAGACAGGCATTTGATTACCATTAATCTCCCAAGACCTCTCTGCTTTAGTGTGACAGTTTAGGTCTCCAAACGCATAGATAAATCCTGCATAAGGATCTAAATCACTCCAAACGAAAACACCTTTTTCACTTTGATTGTGACTCATGCCATTCTTGTCATTGGCCTGAGTATTACCCCAAGAGTCTTCTGATTGGTAATCGAAAGCATTAGCTCTACCAGAAAGTTCTGGCACACTATCTGCTGGTAAATAGAAAGGTACCAAGAAGAATGACACTAGGAAGAAAGATGAGACACCTCCTATCCACAGTCCAACTTTCTTTTCTCGAGACCTATGCTCGAGACCATTCTTCTGCATGAACATTTGTGGTAGCATGAAGGCAATATGTTTTGTCCTTGCGTGATGTCGCAATTCCTATGCAGGAGAAGGTCGGGTTCAGGAAAGGCCTCTCCGCAGCGGTCGTACTCGGCTTGTATTCGGGATTTATGTTGGCTGTTGCAATAGCCATGGTATTAGGTAACGATGGACTTGTAACCGCAGCTTTCTTCTGGGGCTCCACAATAGTAGCCTGTACACTAATTTTGACACCGATTTTAGCATATGGAAGGAGACGTGGCCTTCCTGAAACAGATGCAACGGTTAAAAATTTACGAGAAGGTCTTAGCGAATTCAATGAAGGAGTAGGAGGTTGGCGATCTTTGTCACACGTTAGAGGAGAAGGAATGGGCGCTTCAGTAAATCTTTCACATGCCGCTAATCCCTTGATTATTATTGAAAAGGCATTACAGATTGCTAGTGATTGCAAACTGACCTTTAGATTTCCTAAAGACGACCCATCCTTAAGAGACAGAACTTTGCCAATTTTAGAAGAAAAAGTTGGCACAGGTAGAATTCAAAGAAGAACGAAGTCTCTGACTGTAATCCCTGAAGTAATTGTGGATAGATCTGTAATCATAACCAGAGTAATGATGCTGTGTCCGCCATTGATGGTAACTGGTTCTATTGCTTTCTATTCAGTTGCACCCGAACAACCAGTTCTTACCGTTTTAGGTGCAGTAGCAGGAGCAATATTAGGGATGATGGTTGTTACAAACAAGGGGAGATAATTAACGAAGGTGTAAAAGTACCACTCGTTATGCGATTAACATGCGAGAAATTACTCTGTTTTGGAGAATGCCTCGCATTATGGAAACCGATGTTGCACCTTTACTAGAAATTGTATCGCAAATGGAATTTCTCGCTTATCTGAAAAGAACACCGCGAGACATTAGAATCTTGATAAAAGCAACTTTCAAATCAGG